>JAEEGK010011448.1_pt1 | contig 20270 bp, 15 predicted proteins | sample 8958771 | NCBI WGS metagenome assembly JAEEGK01 (sample SAMN16246547, study PRJNA631951) | gut metagenome | biome: gut microbiome; feature: rumen; material: SC-attached | host: Bos | place: Iran: Karaj | collected 2018-10
TGAACTTCGCGGGCATCTGGCCTAGGTAGATAGCATGGGCAGCGCGGATGGCCTTCAGGCAGAGGAGCTGGCCGTCCTTGTCGGTCTGGAGTTTTTTCAGTTTGTCGCTTTTGGCGATGGCGGCGACCATGGCGTCGGTGACAGCGCTGAGCTCGGTGTGGTCGCTGAGGGTGTCGCCGTATTCAACGCCGGGGCGCATCTCGGATTCGGGGATAAGGCCGAAGGTCTTCATTCCGTAGATGACATCGTAGAACGAGCCGCCCTGAGAGAAGCTGACGTCGCCGCTGGTGCGGATGGCAGCCATGGCGCGGTCGTTGTAGGTGTTCTCCACAATGTACATCTCGCTAAAGTCGTAGGTGCCTTTGTTCATGCGTAGCAGCTCGGCTTCGATGAAGGCAAGGCCGCTGTAGCACCAACAGGTGCCGGCACGGTGCTGGTTCTTGACGGAGGTGACGGGCAGTTCCTTCACAACAGTGAATTTGTAGCCTTCGTCCTCTTTCTCTTTCTGTTCGGTCTGTGCAAAAACAGTGGTGCACATGGCGATAACGCCGAAGAATAGGAATACTTTTTTCATTTGTAAATGGATAATTTAGTATTGTGTTTGTATTTAAATCGCGCTGCAAAATTACGATTTTTTTCCCACATATCAGATATATGTGGAAATAAAAAAAAGTAACTATTGGCAACTATACTATTTATTGCAGAAAACCGTTATGATGGAATGAAAAAAGAAAGACGCAAAACCGTTGAAACTATACCCGAAATAGAAGGGTATAATATCGAGTTGAGGACAATTGGCATGGTCATGGCCAATATTGTGGCGATATTGGTGCTATTGCTACTGGGATTGCTGGGGTGGGTTGCCATGTATGCCATCTGGGGTGGTATCTCTTTTGGCAGGCCGTGGAGTGCCATGCTGTTTTGCATAGGCATTTTTGCAGGTGTTGCCGTGCACGAACTGATACATGGCTTTACTTGGATGTGGGTGACCCACAGCAGTTTCAGCCATCTGCGCTTCGGGTTGCTGCGCGGAGGGGTCTATTGCCACATTGATGTGCCGATGAGCAAACGTAAATATGTGGTGGGGGCCTTGATGCCCCTGCTTCTGTTGGGCATAGTGCCCTTCTTGCTGTCGTTTGTCATACACAGCCTTTGGCTGATGCTGTTTGGAGTTATCTTTATCGGCTGCGCCATGGGCGATATGCTGATAGTGTGGGCAATCCGCCACGATTCTGCCGACACACTCGTCTACGACCACCCCTCAGAAGCGGGATGCGTAGTATATCGTCCTATACAGAACGACTGAGTTACAAGAACTCTACGGAGTACTCTCTCTTGATTATGAAGAAAATGTGTAGTCTATCGGACTATCTCGGAGGTGAGCTGTTTGTCGAGCAGGGCGGTATGCATGGGCAGGAGTGTCTCATAGTCGCCGTGTTTGACAGTGCATTTGCCATGGCAATGAACTAGAATGGCGCACTGCTCAGCTTGGGAGGAGTTGATGCGGCAGATGTCGACAAGAGCTTTAATGACATAGTCGAAGGTGTGTACGTCGTCGTTGTGGAGTACCAGACTGCAGCCAGAGTCTTCCAGCACTGCGGCATCGTCTTGTCCTTGGGGAGATATCTGGGGCTTTTCCATGGCTTTTTATTGATTAAGCAACACTGCGGCATGTGCGCTGATGCCTTCTTCGCGGCCTTCGAATCCTAGGTGTTCGGTAGTGGTGGCCTTTACGGACACTTGGTTGACATTGATGCCAAGCGTGTCGGCAATGGTCTGGCGCATGGCTGGTATGTGGGGGGCAATCTTAGGCTGCTGAGCCACAACGATGCTGTCGATGTTGGCAATGGTGTAACCTTCGCGTTGCAACAGTTCGCCACAGCGGTGGAGCAGTATTTTGCTGTCAATTCCTTTGTACTGAGGGTCTTTATCGGGGAAGTGCTTGCCAATGTCGCCGAGGGCTGCAGCGCCTAGCAAGGCGTCGCAGATGGCATGGATGAGCACGTCGGCATCGCTATGTCCGAGAAGTCCGAGGTGGTGGGGAATAAGGACTCCTCCCAGCCACAATGGGCGGTCGGGAGTCAATTGGTGTACATCGTAGCCTATTCCTATGCGCATGAGAGAGTGAGTGTTTATGAGTTGACGGTGGGAGTGTTCTTGGCAGGACGGAGGTTGAAGGTGAGTGAGATACGGATGGTGTTGGTAAGAGGATTGGACGAGAAACGGGTGGTGGGGACTAGATAAGCGAGGTCGAACTGCATGAGGTTGTAGCGGAGTCCGAATCCGACGGTGGCGTATTGGCGACCGCCCTTGGTGTCGTGCTCAAAGAAATAGCCGGCACGGGCAGCGAGAGTCTGTTTGTACCAATATTCGGCACCAGCAGATATTTGTACCTCATGAAGTTCCTCTGTCATGCCGCCAGGTGCATCGTAGAATGACTGGATGGCACCTCGTACTACACCAGTTTGGTAATACTCTGTTTTGTCGCGGTAGTATTTGCTGTAGGTGGTTTCACCGATGGTGGTAGGGGGTGTGGGGACGAGGAGTTTGTTGAGGTCGAGGAGAAAGGTTATCTCGTTGGCATCGTCGATGCGATTGGTATATCGTCCGCCTACGCGCAAGTTGGTTGGCAGAAATTCTTTCTTGGTGTCGTCGTTAGAGTAAGAGAGTTTAGCACCCAAGTTGCTAAAGAAGGCACCGAGGGCGATGTCTTGACTCTTATCGATGGGGTGCTGCCAGTAGAGGCCTACGTCAGCGGCCAAGCTGCGTGCGGGTTTGGTGGTAACGTAGCTGGAGCCGTCGGAGAGTATCTGACCGTTGGTGAGGTCGGACTGTATGAAGCGGCCGGTGGCACCGAGCGAAAGCTCGTCATTGAGTTTCATGGCATAGGTGAGGTCGAAGGCGAACTCGTTGGGGTTCATGATGCCCAGCGGGTTGCCTTCCACGTCGGTGCTCTGTATCTCGCCTAGGGAGAAATAGGTGAGGGAGGCGGCTGCAGTGCTACGACTGTTGATGCGGTAGTAGCCCCCTAGGTAGAGCAGGTTCATATCGCCCACTCCGAGATGGCGAAGCCAGGGTGTGTAGGTGGTGCTTAATCCGATGTTGCCATCGATGAAGGCGTACTTGGCGTTGTTCCAGTGAGCAGAATAGCTGTCGGGCAGTGAGGCAGCACCTGCGTCGCCCATGCCGCTAGCAATGGCGTCGGGCGAAATGAGCAGGATGGGCATACCCGTTGATATGTAGTTTTGGTTCTGACCCGTGGTGCGTCCTGGATTCTGGGCATTGAGGGAGGTGGATAGGGCGAGGCTAAGAATAAAGGCGCTCGCGAGAAGAATGTTGGATTGTCTCATTTATCGATGAAAGTGAAATATTTTGCTTAAAAAACGAAAGTGTTGTGGTTTTATTGTCTGAGGAGGTGTTTTTTTAGTTCTAACCAATGTTTAGGTGGTTCAGAAAGGATTAGTTGCGTACTATTTTGGTGTTCTGACTGAGGTTTTGCCCACTAGTTGTAGTGATTATGCAACGGGCAATATAGACTCCTTTGGGCAGGGCGGTGCCATCGGAGGCAGTGAAATCCCAAGGATAGGCAATGACACAACCTCCAGCCGCAGGCGTAAGGTCGAGTGTCCGTATCAGCCGACCGCGGATGTCGTAAAGTGTGGCTGTTGCAGAAACTATTTGGTCAGTGAGATTGTGCTCAATGCGTAGGGTGGTGTGGTCGTGAGCCGGATTGGGGGCAGCGGTAAACTGACCTACCTGTGCGGTGCGGTCGTTGGCGACAACAAAGTTGATAGTGGCACTTCCTGAATAGTTGAATATGTTCCAGCACTTGACCGTGAGGGTATGAGGGCCGTTTTCGAGTTTTCCTAAAGTGTAGCGGACTTCGCCCCGACGGCTATCATCGATGTCGGGTTCGTAGAAGTCATTGAGGGTGACGGTGCTGTATGGGTTACCGTCGATGATAGTGGTGATGTCGTGTCCAAGTCCACAACCAGCGGCGTTGATGCCAACCGAGTCGCTGAGACGGGCATAGAGGGTAGGTGTTTCGTTGGTGAGGCCGCCGTTGCGGAAGGTGGTGTCGTCGATAAATAGCTCCACGGTGGGGTGGAATTCGGTCAGAACCATTTCATCATTGAAGCCTCCAAACATGATGTTGCCATATTGCCCTGTGGCATTGTCGAGGTCGTTGGTGGCGTAGTGTGAGAGCTTTGCATAGTCGTAGTTGTAAGCTACGTCGCGGGGGATAATGAAGGAGTAAGAGAAGTGACCATTGGTGACAATGTCACGTCCTTTATAAAGAATGTTTTTCTGTTGCACGAAGTTCACTTCGGTGCTGTCGTTGTCGTTGGCAAGGGTGCGGCACTTCACCTCGCGGTCGAAGACGATGGGGTAGATGGTGCCGTTGAAGTCGCTGAGCGGGAGACCGTCAGGAGCGATAATGTCACCTTCGACAGTGACTTGGGAGAGAACCTTGGCAGAATCGACCACCATGGGGTTGACTGGCCGCTGGTTGATGTGAGTCACACGAACCTCGTTGCGAGGGATGGAGAGGTGCAGAGCTGGGTCGCCAAGCAGGGCGATAGAGTGTGACACAGAGGAGCCGTTTTTTGCAAGACGAAGGGCGTCGCCGGCACTGTTGTAAGGGTCGAGCATGTAGAGGCAGAGAGCCGTGTTGAATCGCTGGGTGTGGTGTATGGGGCGTGAGGCGGAAATAATGCCTATTCCGGCGGCATCGGCAAGGAGGAAGGCTTCGGCACCACAGATGTCCTGCAATTGGTCGTAGCGTCCAAAGGAACAGGTGCTGGTGACAAAGAAGGTGAGGCAATCGGTGTTGGTGTATTTCTCTATGTCGGATATTTCCATGTACCGCTCTGTGCCGATGTAGTTGCTAGAGCCATGCCCGATGTAGTTGAGTAGCAGGCAGCCGTAGTTGATACGCTGGCGGAGAGCGTTGTTGACATCGGGATAGTATGATCCATCGGCTCCCGACTGTTGGACAAACGAGTCGGCATAGATGCGGTCGATATTAAAGTGGGGGAAGAGAGCCTTGATTCTACGTGCGGTGATTTCTGAGTCGCTTGTGAAGACACTGTCGTAGGGGCATGAAGGGTCGGCATCGTCAGCCAATAGTGCAACATAGTTTCGCCAGTCGCCGCGTATGGAGCCGTGCGAAAGGTCGCTGCGATTGAGGTATCGCCTTATCTTGTCCACCATATGGCTGGCTTCGTCGGCCGACTTGGCGGGCAGCCTGCCAATGCCAAGGCTTATCTCGCCCTCGAAGTCGCCCGCAGCATTGTCGTCTAGATAGCCATAGAGGTCGTCACTTGGGTATATGCTGCTCTCGTCCCCGAAAGAGTTATAAGATTGGTAAGTGATGACGGTATTCTGGTTGGCCTTAAGGAGGTTCCGGTTGTCGAAGGTGCCTTTGCCGAAGAGAAGAAGGTAGCGGGGCAAGAGGGTGTCGATATCATTCTGTCCGTCTCTCATGCAGCGCAACATACGCCGGATGGCAACGGGGTCGGGTCGACCGGAGGAGAATTCGTTGAACACCTGCTCCTGGGTGACTACCAGCACGCTCAGCCCGCTTTGCTGTCGGTGTAGGTCGGCAAGGTCGTTTGCCTGTTGGAGGTATTCAGAATGAGAGACGATGACATAATCGGGTGTCGTGGCACCGTGAATATCTTGGTTGTCAATAAGGGTGATGTTTGTAGGAGTAGAAGCGTCGGCATCGGTAAAGGCAATGAAGGTGCGGGCCTTGTCGGCTGGGGCATTGAAGTATTGGCTTCCATTGTTCGAAGAGGCAATACCTTTGGCAAAAGGCTCGCAGGGGTCGGTAACATCCCATATTTTCAGATTGGAGTTCCCCCCGCTGACATAGAAGGAGCTAGCCGTATCATCGGCAACTATCTGTTTGTTGCGAAAGAAGCAGAGGTCCCCTGTATATCGTAGGTCTTGGGTGCCGTTGAGTTCGATGAAATCAAAATAACCTGCGGCATTGCTCTCCTGTGGGGTGTAGGTGAAGGTGAGCGAGAAATGGTCCGATATGTTGGAAAACGTGCTGTAGAAGGTCTGATAGTCTTCGCCCGAGTAGAAGCGATGTAACTTGGAATCGCCTTCGCTGCTGCCTACAGTGAATGTCGCGGAACTTGACGAGGTATGTGCTAGGCCGTATCGGGCAAACACCACCCCGTCAGAGGTCGGAAAGTCAAAAGTGCAGACTCGCTGGTTGTAGGCATAGGTGAGCTTGCTGTCCACCCATATCGCCCCACCCGAATTTACATTGAGCTTGTCCTCGTGAATCAGTGCGACTGCTGTGTGGGTGTAGATGGCGTTGGTGGAAGGGGTAGGGGAGGCACTGCCTTGCAGTGTGATTCGTAGAGGGTCTCTCTGGGAGGCGTTGGTCGTGAGGAAATAATAATTGTAGTTCGCGTACGCGTGCATACGATATTCAAACTGGCGGCTGCTAGAATTGTATCTCCACACACTGGGGCCCTCGCCATAGAAAAGAAGGTAGTCCTCGTCGTCAAATACCCCGTTCTGGTTCTTGTCGGTCACCTCGATGGCTATGGGTGTGAGGTCGTCGTGGTAGGCAATCGTATTATTGGAGGAAAGCATTCCTCCGGCATCGCCATAGAGAGCCACGTCTGAGCATTGGGTGCCTCTTAGGGCAGGGACATCGTTAGGCGTGATACGATAGAGACCCGTTGTATTGATGCGGATTTTATACCATTCGCCAGTGGCAAGAATCGAATGGTCGGCATAAGTTTGCTGCCCGTTGGCTCCAAAAGAGGAGGCGAGTAGGGCAACAAAGAAAACGACAAATATAGGGTGATGGTTTTTTACACACATGTCTCTATAACTCTGTTTTCCTCTTTTTATTGTTGAGAGGGGAAAATAAACATGATGTTGGTCGGAAAGAAGGTGTGTCTTAACGGTGCCTCGGACATTAGAAAGAAGAGTAGAAAAACATGGATTTCACATGAATAAAACCGTACGAAAAAGGGTCGAAATTTGAAAAAAAAGGTACGAAAAACATCCAAAAAAAGTGCCGTTGACACGAATTGTTGAAAAATAAATGAATTGAAAATCATGTAGATGTAATTTTTTTTTGAAAGAAAGATGAATATTCGACAAAAAAATCGTAATATTGCCAATCAATTTTAGGCTTAAAGTATACTAAAATAGTATGATGAAAAAGTACAATAAAGTTACGCTGATACTGCTGCTCTTTGTATTGGGCATGCAGGGGGTTAATGCTCAAGATGTGGGTTTCTCACAGTTCTATGCCAACCCAATTTACCTCAATCCGGCTTTTGCTGGCTCCAAGGTTGCACCGCGCATTTCGCTAACCTATCGCTCCCAGTGGCCTGGTCTGGTAAGCGCTTTCACTACTGTTAGTGGCTCTTACGACCAGTATATCCCTGATCTTCATGGCGGTATTGGCGCTATTGTGATGACCGACCGTCAAGGTGACCACGGAACCTTACAGACCACCTCTTTAGGTGCAGCCTACTCATTCCGCTTCCGTGTCTATGAGGATATATATATCAATTTGGCATTGCAGGCTTCGGTTGTCAATACCAATTTGTCTTGGGACTTGAACCATCTGCGTTTCCCCGACCAGATTGACCCCAACAACGGTTATATTAACCAAACATCTGCCACAGCTCCCGACAAGACAAGCATTTTCTATCCCGACTTTGCTACAGGTCTGATGGTTTATGGTCCTGCATGGTACGCAGGTTTCGCTGCACACCATCTCAACCAACCTAGCCAGGGTTTCTACAGCCAGGATCCTGTCCCCTTAAAGTTGACTGCCAACGCCGGTGGTCTCATCAACCTCTCTGAGGAACGCCGTCGCCAATCCTCCCTTGGATTAGGACAACCCGTGGTGTCGCCCAATTTCATCTATCAGTATCAGGGTGGGTTCCACTATTTCAACTACGGTCTCTATCTCGACTGGCGCCCCTTTATTGTAGGCACCTGGTTCCGCCATACCACCATCAACTACGATGCCTTCATCTTTATGGTCGGCGTGCAGCAAGACTACTTCAAAGTGGGTTACAGCTACGATGTTACCGTCTCGCAGTTGGGTAACAGCACTGCTGGCTCGCACGAAATCACTATCGGTATTCTGCTCCCGGTGCCCGAACAGAAACATAAGGTCAAGGCTATCCGTTGCCCGTCCTTCTAATAAAAAATCTTAAAACGGAAACAATTTCCTGACTTTAACGTATAAGATAGATAAAAATTTATTCAATATGAAGATTGCAAAAATATCGTTCCTTATGATTGCCTCCGCGCTCATGCTTGTGGCATGTGGTGGCAAGGAGAAATCGGCTGTGACCGGTTGGAATCTGAATGACACGGAGTGGGGTGGTTTTGACCGTTCTCAATACTCCGAGCAAATCACCGGTCCCGGACTGGTGTTTATTGAGGGTGGCTCATTCCAGATGGGTCGCGTGGCTGAAGAGACTCGCTTCTCTTGGAACAACCTCGTTCATACTGTTAGTGTTTCGTCTTTTTATATGGATGAAACAGAGGTTTCCAACTTCTCCTACCGTGAATTTGTCTATTGGATGAATCGCGCCTATGGTGAAGAATACCCCGAACTGGTCAAGCAAATTTATCCCGACACTACCGTCTGGCGTTCCCGCCTCTCTTGGGTTGAGAACTTTGTCGAGAACTACTTCCAGTGTGCTATGTTCAACGACTACCCCGTCGTGGGTGTCACTTGGGAGCAGGCCTCTCAGTTCTGCAAATGGCGTACCGACCGCGTGAACGAGAAGATTCTGGTTGACGCAGGCATCATTGAGCTCGCCCAGTCTGAACTGACTGGTTCCGAAGCCTTCCAGACAGATGTCTACCTCGCAGGTCTCTACAAGGGTGAAGGTCAGGGTGTGCCCAACCTCGACCCTGCCGCTGGTGGTGAGAACCGCAACGTACGTCGTTCTGATGGTATCCTCCTGCCCAACTATCGTCTCCCGACTGAGGCTGAGTGGGAATTTGCTGCATTAGGCATGATCGGCAACACCTACGACGAACGTGTTGTTGAGCATAAGACCTATCCTTGGGCTGGTCAGAGCCTCCGTTCTGCCAACAAGAAGTACTATGGTCAGTTCCTTGCCAACTTCAAACGTAGCCGTGGTGATGCCATGGGTGTCGCTGGCAATCTCAACGACGGTTGGGAGTATACCGCTCCTGTTATGTGGTACTTCCCCAACGACTACGGTCTGTATCACATGGCTGGCAATGTGGCTGAATGGTGTGGTGATGTCTATCGTAAAGACCCCAATCCCGTTGGAGCTGACGACCAGAATCCCTATCGTGGTAATGTCTATCAGTACGTAGCCATGAGTGAGGATGGTGAGGAAGCTGCCATCGACGAGGCTACCGGCAACTTGATTTATCAGAATGTACCCGATGACATGAACCGTCGTAACTATCGCCAGGCTGACAATATCAACTACCTCGATGGTGACTGGAACTCCAGTATCTATGACTTCGAGAGCAAAGAAGCTACTTCAGCTTCTGGCTGGCTGAGAGAAGTCGATGAAGATGAAGATTACTCTGAAGAAGGATACACCCGCAGTGATGAGGAACAGACCAACCAGATGTACCACCGTAACGATAGCACCAGCAAGAACAACATCACCTCTATGATCAACAACCGTGTGCGTGTTGTGAAGGGTGGTTCTTGGCGTGACCGCGCCTACTGGATGCAGTGTGGCACTCGTCGTTACTACGATCAGGATCGTAGCACCTCATGGATTGGATTCCGCTGCGCAATGGACCGCATGGGTTCGCGCACTGCTAACTAAGAAATATTTTTAAGGTTGTTTTCAAGTGGTTCGGCGAAACCGAACCACTTTTTTTATTCTCTTCGACGTCCCCTTTTATATTAGAGCGAAAAATAAAAGGTAAAAACTTAAGTGGGCCTGGTGGGTGTCAGGCCTATTCGTTGTGGATGAAAAAAAGTATGCATCGGTAAAAGGCGGTAGGAATCGATATGGGAGAGGAAAAGTGTGCGTTTTTGTTGCAGCCGTTATGATAGGGGGAGGTAAGAAGTGAAAAGTTATTTTTGTGGAATAGAATTAATTTTGTATCTTTGTACTTTTAATTCTATCGTAGAGGATGTTATTAAATATCACTAAAAGAGGTCTTTTGCTGCTTATGCTGTTAGCTGTGCTGCCAGCAAGGGCGCAGAAGCTTATTACATATGAGGCAGGAATGGGCACGCGCGACCCGAATGATGCGGATACGTGGATCCTTTATCAACGGGTGCGTGCTGAACACGATGGTATGGTGCTTTATGCCGATTCTGCTTTATTGAACCAGGTGCGAAATGATCTTACTGCTTTCGGCAATGTGAAGATTGTGATTACAGACACTACGACTATCTTTGGCGACCAATTGTTTTATGACGGGGAGAATCGTGTGTTGGACATCTGGGACGATACGGTGAGATTAGTTGATGGAAAGACCGTGCTGAAAAGCGACCACCTAACCTATGACCGTTTTTCTTCGACCGCTGCCTATGACTCATGGGGCATTACGGTGAATAAGGACAAACGCTTGGTAAGCGATATTGGATATTACAATTCCGAAACCAAAATATTTGATATCTATCAAGGTGTGGTGCTGACCGACTCTAACATGCGCCTAGAGACAGATACCTTGACTTATAGCATGAATAGCCATGTGGCGGAGTTCTGGAGTCCCACCCATGTGTATACCGATTCAACAACAATGTACAGCGAGTTGGGTACCTATAATACAGACTTGCGGTACGCTCATTCGATGAAGGCATCGGAGGTTCACAATGGTGAGAAACATCTGACATGCGACACGCTCCACTACTACGAAGAGTCTGAGTTTGGAATTGCTATTGGTCATGTGGTGCTGACTGACACGGTCAACAAGATAGTGAGTACCAGTCGTTATGCCGAAACCCGTCAACAGGAACATTCTTCGCTGGTTACTGACAGCGCCTTGGTCCGAATGGTTAACAGAGATGAAGACGACACCCTGGCGGTGCCTGATACTGTCTATCTTCATGCCGATAGCATCTGGGTGATGAATGACTCCACCCGCCATTTTCATTCATTGAAAGCCTACAACCGTGTAAAGATATACCGCATGGATGCTCAGGCTATGTGCGACTCGGCCTTCTATTCGGCTCCCGACTCTTTACTTCAGCTGTTTAAAAACCCAGTGATGTGGTATGATCACTATCAGAGCACGGCCGACACAATAGTGGTAAAGTTTGACACGTCGGGTGCCAAACAAGCGTTTCTGAATGGTGCCCCATTCTGTATAGAACAGGTCGACCCAGACAAGTTCAACCAAGTGAAGGGCAGGAACATGGTGGTCTATTTTGTTGAAGGTGAACCTGACTATGCCGACATTTTGGGCAACGCAGAGATGGTGTACTATATCATTGACGAGGAACTAAATGGGTATAAAAGCCTTGTGGGTGTGAATGTGGGCGTAGGGTCGGATATGCGGGTCTATTTTGTAGACCGTGCCCCCGATCGAGTAGTCACCTATGGAAAACCTGACATGAGTACCTACCCATACGACAAGTTGGAACCAGAGAAGCGGACATTGGCTAACTTTAAGTGGCATGATGCCCAGAGGCCTAAAAAACCAATGGATGTCTTTGTATGGTGACAAAATGGCACACAACAACAGATTGGCACAGGGTATGCATTCCCTCTGTTCGATAATAACTAATAAAAGTAACTATGAATCAGGAAGAGAAAACTATAGAGAACCAGCAGCCCGAGGTGGAGCCTCAGGCAACAGCGACTGCGACAGAACAGTCTGCCACTTCGGCAGAATCATCCAACCATCGCAAAAGGGATCACAAAAGACGTGCATCCAAGCACGACGACAGCACCGAGAAACTGCAGGAAATGGGTGAGAAACTGGCAGATGCCCAGGATAAGTATGTGAGGCTGTATTCTGAGTACGAGAACTATCGTAAACGTACCAACATGGAAAAGGCCGACTTGATTATCAATGGCAGCAAAGATATGATAAAGGCCATTCTACCTGTGGTTGACGACATGGAACGGGCATTGCAGGCCATGGCTGAAGATGATGCTGCCAAGGAGGGTGTGCAGTTGATATTCAACAAGATGATGAATATCCTTTCGCAGAAGGGCTTGAAGCCCATTGAGGCTAAAGGACAGAAGTTTGATGAGAACTTGCATGAGGCCGTTACCCAATTCCCTGCCTCTGAAGAGGGCCAGAAGGGTACGGTAATGGATGTGGTGGAAAAAGGCTACTACTTGAATGATAAAGTGCTGAGATATGCCAAGGTTGTAGTAGCTGTATAGTATTGTATAACAAATTAAAAGAGTGAATAGGAGAGATAATCGTTATGGCAAAGAGGGACTACTATGAAGTGTTGGGGGTTGGCAAGAATGCGACCCCTGAGGAATTGAAGAAGGCCTATCGTAAGCTTGCGTTACAGTACCATCCTGACCGTAACCCAGGAGACAAGGAAGCGGAAGAGAAATTCAAGGAAGCTGCGGAGGCATACGACGTGCTGAGCAACCCCGACAAGAAGGCGCGTTATGACCAGTTTGGTCATGCCGCATTCGAAGGAGGTGCCGGCGGTTATGAGGGAGGAATGAATATTAACGACATCTTCTCACAGTTTGGTGATATCTTTGGCGATTTCTTTGGAGGAGGAGGGTTCCATGGTTTCAGCGGATTCGGCGGAGGCCAGCAGGGCAGACGTGCCACTCCGCGTGGCAGCAACCTACGTATCAAAGTGAAGCTTACTCTGGAAGAAATAGAGAAAGGCTGTGAGAAGAAAATCAAAGTGGCGAAATATGTCCCCTGCAAGACCTGCGGAGGGTCAGGTTCCCGTACAGGAAAATTCGACACTTGTCCCCACTGCCACGGAAGTGGTGTGGTTACCGAGGTACGCCGTACTATCTTAGGTCAGATGCAAACTCAGAGCGTGTGTCCCCATTGCGGTGGAGAAGGTCGAATTATTAAGGACAAGTGCCACGACTGCAATGGCGACGGTATTGTCCGGTCGGAAGAGATCATTACTATCAACATTCCGGCAGGCGTGTACGATGGGATGCAGCTTTCAATGTCAGGCAAAGGCAATGCCGCTCCTCGCGGCGGTGTGCCTGGCGACCTTATTATCCTTGTCGAGGAGTTGCCTCACGACATCTTTGAACGTCAAGATAATAACCTTTATTATAATGCTTTTATTACCTTCTCGCAGGCAGCTATGGGTGGCAGCATCGAGATTCCCACACTGTCGGGCAAGGTGAAGGTCAAGATTGATGCCGGTACACCCTCGGGTAAAGTATTGCGCCTGAAAGGTAAGGGTCTTCCCCAGTATGGGAGTTATGGCAGAGGCGACCTATTAGTGAGTGTGAATGTGTGGGTACCCAAGAGCCTGTCGCGTGAGGAGAAGGAAATCCTCACCAAACTCGACCAGTCGCCAAACTTTCAGCCCAATCCGACAAAACAGGAGAGAGGCTTCTTCGACAAGATGAAAGATCTGTTTAACTAGCCTGTTTGTAACGGTAGCACCCAATCCCTTCCTTTCCGATGAAAATGACCGAAGCCTTCTTACAGTATGTCTGGCAGTACCAGCTGTTGGAAGGTGGACTGCGTACTACCGATGGCCAGCCTATCTTAGTTGAGCGGGCAGGAATGCTAAACCGTGATGCGGGGCCTGATTTCTCCGAAGCCCATGTACGTATAGGGGAGACCATGTGGGTCGGTAATGTAGAGGTCCATGTCAAGTCTTCTGATTGGAACCACCATCACCACAGCAACGATCATGCCTACGACAATGTGGTGCTGCATGTGGTTTATGAAAACGACACAGCCATCACCCTTCAAAATTGCCATACCCTAGCTACACTGGAATTGTCACACTATATCCCCGATGCGGTATGGGCCAACTATGACGCCTTAATCGACCCTCCCCAGCCCCGAACCATTCCTTGTGCAGACCGACTGGGTGAGATCTCCAAGCCCTTGGTCAATTCCTTTCTTGAGCGCCTCACTTTGGAACGTATTGAGCAGAAGTGTGCCACTGTGCGTCGGCTGCTGGACGAGAGCCGAGGCAACTGGGAACAATGCTGCTATTGGCTTTTGGCTCATTATTTTGGAGGCAAGGCGAATAGCTTCCCCTTTGAGTTGTTGGCCAAGTCTACCGACCAGAACCTCTTAGCGCGTTGGCGCGACCGACCCCAGCGTATTGAAGCCCTGCTTATGGGGCAAGCAGGGTTACTAGAGGGCTTTTTTACCGACGAATATCCCCGCCAGCTCCAATCCGACTATGCAGCATTGCGCCAAGGAGCTTCGCTTACCCCTATTGCAGGCTATCTGTGGAAATTCTTCCGTATGCGTCCCTATGGATATCCGACCTTGCGTATCAGCCAGTTTGCTCAGTTGGTATGCCAGTCGCGCAACCTCTTCAGCCATCTGTTGGAAACACCTGATGCCACTGAGCTTCAGAAGTTTTTCAACGTAAGCGCTTCCCCCTATTGGGACAACCATTTCCAGTTCGACAAACCTTCTCCTGGCAAGAAAAAACAGGTCGGTTCTGCGTTTGTCAACGTGCTTATCATCAATGCCTGGGTGCCACTGCTTTTCGAGTATGGCAACCAACACGGCATGCAGCAATATAAAGATCAGGCTGTCGACCTGTTGGAACAGTTGCCACCCGAACGCAACCATATTGTGAGTCACTGGAAGGAGGCTGGCATTCGTGCCGAAAATGCTGCCCAAACTCAGGCTCTCATACAATTGTATAATAACTATTGCAGCCAACATAACTGTCTTCGCTGTCAAATCGGTTACAAAATCATTACGCTGTGAAACCTTCAGAAATAACTAAAGTACTTACTGGCGCGAATGCTTGTGTCTACGATGAGGGACTTGAGGTTGAAGTTCTCCTCACCGATAGTCGCCACATGTCAGACGTTTCTCATTCTCTTTTCTTTGCAATACCTACAAAGCGGAATACGGGGTGTCGGTTTGTCTACGACATCTATCAGCGCGGAGGACGCAACTTTGTAGTGCCTTTTGACGCGCAGGAGGAATACCAGCAGCAGTTCCGCCTCTGCTATCATGCCAATTTCTGGTTTGTGAAAGACGTGGTCCTTGCTCTACAGCAGTTGGCGGCATGGCATCGCAGTCAATACAATATCCCCGTGGTCGGAATTACGGGCAGCAATGGCAAGACCATTGTTAAGGACTGGATAGTTCAGTTGCTGCGCGATAGCTGCTCAGTAGTGGCTACACCTCGCAGTCATAACTCCCAGATTGGAGTACCGCTGTCGGTGTGGCAGATGTCTGGCGATGACGAGTTTGCTGTTTTTGAAGCTGGTATTTCCGAGGTGGGCGAGATGGACCGTCTGCGCAAAGTAATCAATCCTACCATCGGCATCTTCACCAATATCGGTCAAGCGCATGAGGAAAACTTCCTTACCCGGAGTCAGAAGATAGCCGAAAAACTTCAACTTTTCACCCATTGCGAGACCCTTATCTATTGCACCGACCATCGCGACATCCATTCCGCCATTCTCGAGCAAGAGTGTTTCCGTCAAGTCCGTCGTTATACTTGGGGTAAGGGCGATGGCAACAATCTGCAGTTGCTCGACACCCATACCGAAGGCACTACCACTCATATCCATGTCCGACACGAAGGCAAGGAGGCCACCTTCCACATTCCTTTTGTCGACTATGCCTCGGTTGAGAATGCCATGCATTGCATTGCCCTGCTCTTGTTCTTGGGCTACGATGACCAACTGATTGATGCGCGCTGTCGTCGACTCGCACCAGTTAGTATGCGCCTAGAGATGATTGACGCCCTCAACAACAGCCTTCTGATAAACGACTGTTATAGCCTCGACCTCAACTCTCTCGTCATCGCCCTCGACTATATCCAGCACGAGTCACAACATCCCGACAAGGTGCTTATTATGAGTGATATCCTCCAGTCGGGTATTCCTGAGCCGGAGCTATACGCCCAAGCCTCCCAAATGGTTCTTCAACATGGTATCAACCATTTCGTAGGCATTGGTGAAGCCCTCTGTCGTAATCAGGCACTCTTTCAGGATATTCCGTCCACCTTCTATACAACTACCGAAGAGTGTCTGCTGAAGCATCATTTTGATCTTCTATCCAATGCCACCATCCTCCTCAAGGGAGCGCGTAGGTTCCACTTCGAGGATATTGCCAAAGCGCTCCAGCGTAGGTCGCACCAGACTATCATGGAGGTCAACCTCGACAATCTCGTCAACAACCTCAATTACTACCGCTCCTGTATAAAACCAAGCACCAAACTGATGGCTATGGTGAAGGCATCTTCCTATGGTGCAGGTACCACCCGCATTGCTAGTCTGCTGCAATTCCATCATGTCGACTATCTCACTGTGGCCTATTGCGACGAGGGTACCGAACTCCGTCGTGGAGGCATTACTCTGCCTATCATGGTGATGAACCCCGAGGAGGAAAGCTTTGCCGATATCATCCGTTACCATCTTGAGCCGGACATATATAGTTTTCGTATTCTTGAGGCTTTTTCGCAAGCAGTCAAGGTGCATGGCACCGACTCAAAGGTACCTGTTCATATCGAATTCGATACAGGCATGCACCGACTTGGTTTCGACGGTTCCGATACGCCCGAGCTGGTTCGCCGGCTCAATTCCCCCGACTGCCCACTGCAGGTCAATTCCGTCTTCTCTCATCTCGCCTGCAGCGAAGACCCTGACTGCGATGATTTTACCCGTCTCCAAATAAGTCGTTTCACCGAGTGGAGCACTTCTTTGTGCAATGCTTTGGCAGTCACTCATCAGCATCCCATTCTGAGGCATATCCTTAATTCTTCTGGAATAGTCCGTTTCCCCGAGGCACAGCTGGATATGGTGCGTCTTGGTATCGGCCTCTACGGCATTGCCCCACAGCCCGAAGTACAGGCCCACCTCAAGCCCGTCAGTCGCCTCATTACCAAGATTTCGCAGCTTAAGGACATTCCCGAAGGTGACTCGGTAGGCTACAACCGTCGTTGGATTGCTTCGCGTCCCTCTCGTATCGCCATCATCCCTATCGGGTATGCTGACGGTCTCAATCGTCATCTAGGCAATGAGAAAGGACGAGTCGTTGTTGCAGGATGTCAGGTCCCCATCATAGGAAGTATCTGCATGGACATGTGTTTCCTTGATGTTACCGACATCCCTTGCCAGGAGGGCGACGAGGTTACCATCTTCGGCGATGCTGATTTGTTGCAACAAATTTCCCAGTCGGCCGATACCATCCCTTACGAGATACTCACCTCCGTGTCACCCCGTGTCCGCCGAGTCTATTTCCAAGAATAAAAAGGCACTAAAAACTAGAAAGTACTAGAAATACTAGAATAATTTTTCCACCCATGAAACACACTCCATTTACCTCTCGCATGAAGATGGCCGACATTATCTCTGCCAATCATTCACTGCTTCTCGTCCTTCCCCGCCTGGGTATTCACCTCGGTTTTGGCGAACAGAGCCTGCAGGAAGTGTGCAACCGCTATCAGATTGATGTCGACTTTGTGCTGCTTATCTTTAATGTGTATTCTTTCGACAACTACCTTCCCGCTGCCGACACACTTGCTTCTACCAACCTCAAGCCTCTGGTTCCCTACCTCCAATCCTCTCATCACTACTATCTAAACGAGCGACTTCCGCATATTAAACGCCATCTTCTCAATGTTGCCACCCATGCGGGCGACCGCTATGGCACTGTGCTACGCCAGTTCTTTGCTGATTACGAGCACGAAGTCCAAGACCATTTTGCCTATGAGGAAGAGCACATCTTTCCTTTGCTTCAAGAGGGTGTCCCCTCGTCCTCGAATACTGGTAGACAGTCGCTTTCGGCCTCAGGCCATCTGTCCCACAACCATTCCGACCTAGTCGACCGCCTCTCCGATCTCACCAGTATCGTGCTTAAATATATTCCGGGCGATAGTCTCACCGAGGAACTCAACGAACTTGTATTCGGTATCATGCAGTTATCCTCCGACCTCGAGAAGCATGCCCTCCTCGAAGAGAAGATTCTTATTCCCTATATCGGGCAAGTTCTAAAGCATCCCATGCCATGAAACCCAAGACGAACCTTCTGATAGTTGAGCCCTCCGACATCATTCGTGCCGGGATTGAGTCTTTGATTAGCGACGACCAGTTCGCCCTGCTTGCCCCTCTGCGCGATTATCCCTCCGACCTGCCCCAACGTCTTGCCCGTCTGCAACCCGACCTGCTCTTGCTCAACCCCACCCTCATCCCTTCGCCTGCACGGATGCAACTCGCTGCCCTCACCCAGGCGCGCCCTTCGATGGCAATCGTTGCACTGGTCTACCAATATGTTGAACCTCAGATGCTCGAAGGATTTAAGGCAGTTCTCGACATTCGTGAACAAGGTAGTCATGTCGCTCAGAAACTGCGCCAATGCTGCCAGTCCGACCAGGAGTCTGCTAATGAAAGCTACGAACTCAGCGACCGCGAAACCGAGGTGCTGCTCTTAGTGGCTCAAGGTTGCAGCAGTAAGGAGATAGCCGATCGTCTCAATATCTCCATTCATACGGTCAATACTCATCGTAAGAATATAACACATAAGACTGGCATCAAATCTGTTGCTGGTTTGGCTGTGTACGCCATGCTTCACAATCTCATCAACTAAAAATAGTCTGCCTCTCGATTATGTCCGACCTCCCCGTACAAGAAAAGCTATGGAATGCCAACTATACCAAGGTGTGGCTCGCCAACTTTATGATTTTCTTTTCGTTCATGCTGTTGACGCCTCTTCTGCCTATCTATCTCAATGAGCATTTCGGTGCCGATAAGGATATGATAGGAATGGTACTTTTTGGCTATGCCATTATGGCGTTGATAGCCCGTCTCTTCAGCGGCTACATCGTCGACAGTTTCCCTCGCAAGATGGTGCTTCTTATTAGTTTCACCGTTTTCACACTTTTCTTTGTAGGGTATGTGGCGGCAGGTTCCCTTATGCTCTTTGCCATAGTGCGAACCACCCATGGTCTGCCTTTCGGTTTTACTACCGTCGCCAACAGCACAATGGCAATCGATGTGTTGCCATCCTCCCGCCGCACCGAAGGCATTGGCCTTTATGGGTTGAGCAACAACTTGGCATCAGCTATCAGCCCCTCGGTGGCTATATGGATGTATACGACCACCCACAATTTCGACATCATCTTTTGGCTGGCCATGGGCGTGGCAACCATAGGATTGCTGATCGACACCACCGTCAAAACCAAGGCTCGCCCGTTGGTCAAGGACAAGCAGAAGGTGTCGCTCGATCGATTCTTCCTCATCAAAGGGTGGAGCGAGGCGCTCACAATGGTCTGCTTTGCCTTCTCATACGGGGTCATGTCTACCTATGTGGCCATTTACGGCAAAGAACGCTTGGGCATTGAAGGAGGTTCTGGCACATTCTTCTTGCTGCTCTCTTTGGGACTTATCCTCTCGCGGTTGCAGGGCAATAAGGCGTTGCGCCAGGGTCGCATAGCCTATAATGCCTCTTTAGGTGTCTGCGTTTCTCTGTGTGGCTACCTACTTTTTGCAGCACTCCCCAATGCGGTAGGCTACTACGGTGCAGCCCTGGTCATCGGTCTTGGCAATGGGCACATGTATCCTGCCTACCAAAACATGTTTGTCAATTTGGCTCCACACAACCAACGTGGCACAGCCAATAGTTCCATTCTTGTGGCCTGGGATGTGGGTGTGGGACTCGGAATTCTCCTCGGAGGCGTACTCTCCGAACATTACGGCTACTCCTCTGCCTTCTGGGTGGCGTGGCTGGTCAATCTTGCCGGATTCTTGGGTTTCTGGCTTTACGTCAAAGGTCATTTCCTTCGCAATAAACTCCGATAACTTTTAGTTTATTTTTATAGGCACTAAAAAGGGTCAGTACACAGGTTGAATAAAGTGTGTCCACACCTTGCTCAGGGTCTGGATTCACCCTTTCTTTGAGCCTCCACCGATCGGTAGTCAGACCGTTCCCCACTCGTAAGACGAAGATGGAGTGGAACTGGAGTGATTATGGAACGGAACAAAGGTATAGGCACCTTGAAAGGAAGTTGGGAACGGGGTGTGTTGAAGGTGGTGTGAGGGCTTCCTTGCCGTAGGCAAGGGGTATAAACCCAAATCGGTCATTAGGCCGACTTTTCAATCAATTTCTCGTTTTTGTGTCTGTTAATGCCATATCAGCATTTCTTTTGGCATCATGTC
>JAEEGK010011449.1_pt1 | contig 20269 bp, 16 predicted proteins | sample 8958771 | NCBI WGS metagenome assembly JAEEGK01 (sample SAMN16246547, study PRJNA631951) | gut metagenome | biome: gut microbiome; feature: rumen; material: SC-attached | host: Bos | place: Iran: Karaj | collected 2018-10
CTTGTCTGACTGATATTCCAAGCGACGAGTATTGATTGTAATACCGCGTTCCTTCTCTTCCGGAGCGTTATCAATTTCGTCATACTTAAGAGCCTTATCACCGTACTTGTTAGCACAGTACATTGTGATAGCTGCTGAAAGTGTAGTCTTACCATGGTCTACGTGACCAATAGTACCAACGTTCATGTGAGGTTTAGTTCGTTCGAACTTCTCCTTAGCCATGTTTTTCTCCTTGCCGGATTTTTTCTTCCTTTCCGGCATACTTATTTTTATGTGCTGCACTTTAAGCCAGAATATCTACGCACCTTTTACTAAGGAATCGTAATATTCGCAGACACAATTTTTTTTCTGAGGTTAATAACGAAAGATTTGATAGAGGGATGATTAACTTTTACAGATGCTTCATACTTTCGAAAGCACCCTAACCCGGTACCACCTATCGTTATCACAACACCTGACAACTGGTCTGGTATTTTCGAGTTTTGGTCTTTTATTGGCAAGACCGCAGAAACCCAAAGCCAGCTGTCATGATTACTACCAACGGCAGCAATCAACCGATTATGGGTCGTACATCCTGAAGGCCATTTCTGACCAGCTTTACGGATACACCAGAATCCCGAAGGAAACTGCCTGACTCTCAAAGAACCCATAGTCCTCTTGAAATTTAAAAGAGGGCAAGTTCTAAAAATATACTATTTATATGAAGAATGTTCAATAGGAAAACCATGAATTTTCTCTAAAAATTTTTCTTGAGAAAAAATCACCGGCACTCCCGTGCCAGTAATTTTTTAAGTTGTTTTTTTTAAATCTTGCATTAACCTATTGAATATTCTTTGGGTGTCCACACTAAAACAATAAAAGAGGTTCCGAGGAACCTCTTTTATTGGAACTACCAGCGGTAGTGAGCGAAAGCCTTGTTGGCTTCGGCCATCTTATGTACATCTTCGCGCTTCTTGTAAGCAGTACCTGTATTATTGTAAGCATCAAGAAGTTCTGCAGAAAGAGTGTCGGCCATACCGTGACCATTTCTGCTTCTTGCAGCTTCGATAATCCAGCGCATTGCCAGAGCTTCGCGACGTGATTCGCGGATTTCCATTGGAACTTGGTAAGTAGCACCACCAACGCGGCGTGACTTAACTTCTACCATTGGTTTTACGTTGTCAATTGCCTTGAGCATTACTTCAAGTGGATCCTTGTCGGTTTTAGCCTTAAGATTATCCATTGCCTGATAAACGATTTTCTGGCAAGTTTCTTTCTTACCATCGAGCATCATACGGCAAACAAGCTTTGATACAACCTTTGAATTGTACTTAACATCCGGCATAAGTGGACGTTCGATTGATTTCTTATGTCTTCCCATCTTAGTCCTCCATTAAGCCTTAGGTTTCTTGGCACCATACTTAGAACGGCCACGCTTGCGGTCTTCTACACCAAGAGTATCTTTTGCACCACGGATGATGTGATAGCGTACACCAGGAAGATCCTTTACACGACCACCACGTACCAATACAACTGAGTGTTCCTGCAGGTTATGTCCAATACCTGGAATATATGCAGTAACTTCAATACCATTAGACAAACGAACACGAGCAATCTTACGAAGAGCTGAGTTTGGTTTCTTAGGTGTCTGAGTCATTACACGTGTACAAACGCCACGTTTCTGTGGACAAGACTCAAGCGCGGGAGACTTGGTTCTGTTTGCTACAGACTTACGACCCTTATGGATTAATTGATTTATTGTAGGCATCGCCTATTCTCCTATTTATGTTCCGGTCAGCACCCCGGAAGAATTTGCATAGAAAACCCATTTTTAGATGGGTTTAACAAATATAATGAATATTTTAAATGAATTCAATAGGTGGGATATGAATTCTTATAGAAAAAAAATGGCTACCGGTCGTGACTGCAGATTTGCAAAACCGCGGGCTCGCCCGCTACGCGCTGAAGTGCCTTGTAATTATATACATGGCCGCCTTGCGGCCGCACTGTAGAATGTTTTTGAAATCCGAAAAGCCGCCCTCCCGCCATTTTTTTTCAAAGGCAATCATGTTGGGCTATTGATTCTTTTATTCTTGCTATTTTAAAACCCGGTTTAAAGAAATGGGTTTCAATGCAATCCTTCTTTTACCAATATTTTTGCAGAAAGATTGCATTTGAAAAAATGGCGGGAGTATGAATGTATTCCGCATTATTAACCTATAAAAAGGCGGTTGCGGGACGCAGGAAAAAGAAAGTAAGGGGGGACCGGCAGTGGGGCGGCAGCGTTTACGCCTGCCGTCGCTGGGACCCGCCACGTTACTGACTTAATAATGCGGATACTAAAATCAGCCGGTAGCCATTTTTTTTCTATATGCAGGCCTTATTTATTTCAAAAATTAGTGGTGGAACAATCGGATTCCGTTGAAGGCCATTACCATGTTGTAGCTGTCGGCGGCTTGTATAACAAGGTCGTCGCGAACGGAACCGCCTGGCTGGGCTATTACGGTAACACCTGATTTTTTGGCTCGGTCTATGTTGTCGCCGAAGGGGAAGAAGGCGTCGGAACCGAGTGCTACGTTTGTGTTCTTTGAGATCCAGGCGGCTTTTTCTTCGCGGGTGAAAACTTCTGGTTTTACTTTGAAGATGTTCTGCCATTTGCCTTCGGCCAGGACGTCCATGTATTCTTCGCCTATGTATACGTCAATGGCGTTGTCGCGGTCGGCGCGTTTTATGCCGTCTACAAACTGGAGGCCTAAAACTTTTGGACACTGACGGAGCCACCAGTTGTCGGCTTTCTGACCGGCTAAACGGGTACAGTGAACTCGGCTCTGCTGGCCGGCACCGATACCAATTGCCTGGCCGTCTTTTACGAAGCATACGCTGTTTGACTGAGTGTATTTGAGGACGATGAGGGAAATGATAAGGTTTCTCTTGTCGTCTTGGCTCAAAGTTTTGTTTTTTGTTACGATGTTTGAAAGTGCAGAAGCTTCGTCGATTTTAAGGAAGTTGTGGCCCTGTTCAAAAGTTACTCCGAAAACCTGCTTGCGTTCGAGTTCGGCCGGAACGTAGGCAGGGTCAATCTGGATAACGCAGTAGTTGCCGTTCTTTTTTGCCTTAAGAATATTCAAAGCGGCGTCGCTGTAAGAAGGAGCGATTACACCATCGGAAACTTCCTTTTTAATAAGGAGGGCTGTGGCTTCGTCACATTCGTCGCTCAGGGAGATGAAATCGCCGAAGCTTGACATGCGGTCGGCACCACGGGCACGGGCATAAGCACAGGCAAGCGGAGTGAGTTCTACGTCGCCGGTAAAATAAATCTGCTTGAGGGTGTCGGAAAGCGGAAGGCCAACTGCAGCACCGGCAGGAGAAACGTGCTTAAAAGAAGTTGCTGCAGGAAGGCCTGTTGCTTCTTTAAGTTCTTTTACGAGCTGCCAGCCGTTGAGGGCGTCGAGCAAGTTGATATAGCCTGGGCGGCCGTTCAAAACAGTGATTGGTAAATCGCCGTTTTCCATAAAAACACGGGCTGGTTTCTGGTTTGGATTACATCCGTACTTAAGTTCTAATTCTTTCATGATTCTATTTCCTTATTTTCGTTTTGATTTTCAGTTTCATTTTGAGCGTCCTGACTTTCATCAATCGGATCACCATTTTCATCATATTTAATCGGATTTTCTACCTTATAAAAAATCCATGCCATAAAGCTTGAAATTATATAGAAGATAACTGTTGGCCAGAATAAAAGAGAAGCAAAGCCTGCAATAGGATTCAGGTGAAAAAGTGCTCCTGCAATTCCAAGGGCTGCTGCAACAAAACCTGTCATTCTTAATGTCTGGCGGCCCCAGGTAAAAGCTAGCGCAACTGTATTGCGAAGTATATTTGAAAATGTATTTTCGTAACGGCCAATCATAGGGTATGTAAAAATGTTGAGTACTAAAACAACAAAGACAGCAGCAAGGGCAAGAAGAATCAAAACAAGTCCGCGGTCTGATTCAGTCAAAATCCACCAGATAAAAAAGCCTGCACCGCCGATTGTTATGGCAGAAATTACAGACATCAATAATCCCTGAACAAAATTTTGTTTTATGCCCTTAAGAAAAAGCTTAAAGATCCCAGAGACTTCTTCGTCGTTTAAGATTTTAAAAGCAATGTAAAAAACAGCACAGGTAGCAGCGCCACAGGTAATAACAGGAATTGAAAACAAAAGCCATAACAAACCAAGAAGCAGAAACTGCAATGATTTTTTTTGAGTCATTGGTTTGAAGATTTTTGGATTGGGAGCTTTACTCATTTACTACTCGTTTTTGTTTATGATTTTTTCTTCGTAAGCGCCTGTTGCAATATCTATAAAACGAACAAAAAGAGAAACCTTGTTATCTGCATTAAGGGAGTTCCAGAGCTTAGTTGTAAAGCTTTCAAGATCACCTTCAATGCTTACTTTTACTGGTTCACCCTTAAAGCTTGGAAGAGGATTTCCGTCGCCTTCGTAAGTGTGAATGTAACGGCCTTCGCCTGCAAATGGACCTTCGTAATCGAAAGTCTGTCGCAAAGTACAGTCGCCGTTTCCGTCATCACTTTTGAGGATTGAAAGTGTATAATTCAAAACTCCATCTGTAATATCTATAATAGAAGAAATGCGCGGAGTATAGTTTGGAGCGTCGTGTTCGTATTTGCGTGAACGGAGTGACTGCTCAAAAGTAAGACCCTTCTGCAAGCCTTCAAAAATTGTATCTGTCTGATCCCCGTTTGTTACGATTGTTTTTTTACCAAGTTCGCGTACTGCAGCATAAATAATCAGACTTGGGTCACCTGCAATAAGTGATTCATCATAAGCTTTTGTGCGAACAACTTCGGAACCGTTTTCATTATCTTTTACAAAAATGCGGTTACGGCTGCCTGCGCTGCGGCCCATTGTCCAGTAAGCAGCAACGGCTTTTTTACCATCTTCGCTGCGACCAATTACAATACCACGTCCAGGGTAAGAAACGCGAGCGGCTTCTTCGAATAAATTAATTTTCATTATTTGCCTCGTTATGAAGTTTTTCTATTATATCCATTACAGAATCTACAGTTACCTGTTTTGGATCAGGGTGATCGGCCGGTACAGTTTCAAGAATCTTATTGCGGAATGGTTTACATTCTATCATCTTGCCGGCTGTCAAAGTTACAACATCTGGAGTAACAAGATCCATAATCATATTTTCAGGGTCATCGGGATTAAAGCGAAGAACATTGCCGTTGATTGAAACAGGAAGAAGATAATCAAAAAGGCGGAGGTAACTGTCAATTTCGCGAAGACCACGTTTTGTTTCAGGCTTTCCGGGACGATAGCGGGTTCCACTTGGGAAAACTAAAATAATCTGACCACGCTTTTTACAACCGTCCATTGCACGCATGGCAGCAAAATTAATCTTTCTTGCACGTTGGCGTTCAGCTTCTTTTTCTTCTTCTGAAATATTCTGTTCTTCTACAGAGTTCAGGCTGCGGGTTGGATAAATAACAACGCGGGTAAAACTTTCTGTAAGAGCACGTACAATAGGATCTGCTTCATTAAGCTTCATTCCGGCAATAGCAACAATTCGTTTTGCAAAATCGGCAGCCCAAGGTTCTCCATAATTTTCGAGCAGCTGTAAGAAACATGGAAGATCCATATTTGAATAATGATCCATCATAACAACGCCGGATTTTCCCTGGTTTACAACGGCATCATAAAATTCTTTAAAATATTCTATATTATTTATATGAGATTCAGGAAGAACATTATCTTTTGTAATAAGAGTCAGATATTTTCTAGTTTCGGGATTTGCTTCTTCGTAAATTTCTGTTTCATCAATTTTTGCAGCAGCATGAGAAATCTGCGCGAATTCGGCAAGATATTTACCATAAAGTTCTTTAAGCGTCTTTGCCATAGGTGCATCCTTGGAAATAATGTACGCCTATTATAAAGGATTTTGAAAGTTTTGCAAATATGATTTTTTTAATAGAAGTCTTTCCACATTTTTTGATTTGTTATATATTATATATTATTAAAAATCAGGAGAGAAAAAATGCAACAATTAGAAATGCAAGCAATTGTGCAAAAACAAAGAGCTTATTTTAAAACAGGCGCAACCCTGCCTTTAAAGTTCAGAATCGACGCACTTAAAAAACTTCAGTCGTATATTAAAAATAACGAACAGGAAATTACCAGTGCACTCACAACCGACCTTGGAAAAAGCGCAATTGAAGGCTTTATGTGCGAGATTGGTCTTGTGCTTTCTGAAATTTCATACATGCTCAAAAATATCAAAAAATTTGCAGCAGACGAAAAGAAAAAGACATGTATTACAAACTTTGCAGCAAAAAGCTATGTAAAAAAATCACCACGCGGAGTTGTACTTATTATGAGCCCGTGGAACTATCCTTTTCTTTTGACACTGGAACCACTTGTAGACGCCCTTGCAGCAGGAAACACAGCTATTATAAAACCAAGCGCCTACTCTGCCGCCACAAGCAAGGTTATTGATAAAATGATGAAAGAATGCTTTGCCCCGGAATATGTTACTGTAATAACAGGCGGACGTGCAGAAAATCAGAGCCTTCTGGAACAAAAGTTTGATTATATATTCTTTACAGGAAGCCACAAAGTTGGACGCGAAGTTATGAAAAAAGCCGCAGATAACTTTACACCTGTAACACTTGAACTTGGCGGAAAATCACCTTGTATTGTAGACAAGACTGCAAAAATTGCACTGGCTGCAAAAAGAATTGTATGGGGAAAGTTCTTAAACTGCGGACAGACATGTGTTGCCCCGGATTTTATTTTGTGTCATGAATCTATAAAAACAGAACTGATTACAGCCCTTAAACAGCAGATTTTAGTTCAGTTTGGAGTAGTACCACTTGCAAACAATTCTTACGGAAAAATCATAAACAAAAAACATTTTGACAGAATCTGTTCATTAATTGACCCAAGCAAGATTGTCTGCGGAGGCAAGTCTGATGCAGCAATACTCAAAATTGAACCAACAATTATGGACAACATTTCATGGAAAGATCCTGTAATGACTCAGGAAATTTTTGGACCAGTACTCCCTGTTCTTACTTACAGCACAGAAGAAGAATTGCTCCACATTTTGAATAGCCGCGCAAGACCACTTGCACTTTATCTTTTTACAACAAATCAGGCACTTGAACAAAAGATACTGTCTCGCTGCTCGTTCGGCGGTGGCTGTGTAAATGATACAATCGTCCACCTTGCAACAAACAACATGGGCTTTGGCGGCGTTGGCGAAAGCGGCATGGGCGCCTACCACGGCAAAGTTGGATTCGACACCTTCTCGCACACCAAAACAATCGTAAACAAGAAAAACTGGATAGACGTAAAAATGCGCTACCAGCCGTACACGGGAGCAAAGGAAAGGGTGCTGAGGAGATTTTTGAAGTAGACGAACCACAAAAAAATAAATAGAGATAAAAAAAGACTGTTTTGCGATGCAAAACAGTCTTTTTTCTTTTATTGAACACCGGCGAAAAACGCTGCGCACTGCTCGCCTTTTTCACCTACACATGGGCCATCTTGGACTTGAACCCGCGTAAATCGGAAAGCCGTTAAAAAACGAACCACTGGTTCGTTTTAGGCTTATCCGCTAAACGCGCGCGAGCAGATTTATCTGCGAGCCAAACAAAAAAGGATTCCTCCAAATGGAGGAATCCTTCACACACATGGGCCATCTTGGACTTGAACCAAATCCTTATAATTCGTAGCCCATATTAATCGATATATACTATATTTTAACCCCTTTTCTGGAGTTTATCAACGGTATATATCGTTATTTATAGTCTTAACAAATCACTTTACATATGATTTTTGAAAAGACTTAACATTTTACTTAACATTTTTTTGTAAGCAAAATGTCCAAACTGTTTTATAAAGTGAAAAACCTGCCTTGCACTTGCAAAACAGGTTCTAGTGGGCCATGTTAGACTTGAACTAACGACCAAAGGATTATGAGTCCTCTGCTCTAACCACTGAGCTAATGGCCCAACTTCTTAGGATATTACCATAAAATTGATGGCTTGGCAATATAGGAGAATTTGCCCTCTTAATAATGCGGTGGCATTATATTAGGAATATCACCTTAAATGTAAGCAAGCTTCATTTCAATTGCAGTCAGGCGGTAGTCGGTTTTGGTTTCCATATTTTCTAAATCTTATAAAAAACAACAGTCGTACGGATTTGCACCGTAGCAACGTCCATCAACGTATGCTCCTCCTACATCACTAACTGTTGTTGAATTGATTATATCATATTTTATTCTTGTCGGCCACAATACGTGCCCCAAAACAATTTAATCCAAATTATAAGTAAACCTGCATCCAGGATAATTGCTACATCCCAAGAATTTGCCATATTTACCATTTCGTTCTACGAGATTACCACCACATTTTGGGCATATTCCTTGTTGAATTTTCAGATCCTTGTACCAGACATTTCCTTTTATCTGAGAAACATGTGCTTTTTTTTCTTCTTTTGTGTATTCGGTGGAACCTGAAAGTTTTGCAGCATATTTAGTTATATCGGAAATATTCAACATAGGATTTTGATAGCTTAAAATACAACTTCTAAGATTTCGGAAATTGATTATCTTTTTAGAAGATTGCACTTTGATTTCTGCCTGATTCGAAAATGCAATTATTGGAATAAACACACTTTGATTTGTAATTTCCAAAACTTCCATAAGAGCTTTTACATGAGCAAAATTCTGTTTCAAAGGATTTCTGAACTTATATTTATTTCCATAAACATTCTTTGTCCATTCTTCGGAATGCTCGCTGCCATAAATCCAGCCTGAATAATTCTTAGTTTCAATTACAAATATTCCATATTCAGATAAAACAACATGATCAATCTGTGTTGTACCATGAGAAGTTTTAAGAAGTATGTCATTTACAACTCTATATTTTTCTGGGGGAAGTTTCTTAAGAATTCTTGCAACTTTATTTTCTCCGGCCTGACCTCTTCTGGAAGGCATTGTGATACCCAGAAAGATGATGAAAGCGACAAATAGAATCATTCCAATTGGTATAAGGATATACAAGTTAATTACAACTCCTAAAAAACTCTTTATGTTTATTATACCACAAAATTTAGAATAATTAGAGGTATTTATGACATACGGTTATATTCGCGTAAGCACAGACAAACAAACTGTCGAAAATCAGCGTTTTGAAATTAATTCATTTTGCAAGAAGCAGCAACTTCAGATTGATGGCTGGATAGAAGAAACTATCAGCGGCACCAAAAACTATGACAAAAGGAAACTTGGAGAACTATTAAAAATCGTACAAAAAGACGATTTAATTATCTGCGCAGAACTTTCCAGGCTTGGGCGTAATCTTTTTATGATTATGGAAATACTTCACATTTGCATGAATAAGGAATGTAAAGTCTGGACTATTAAAGACAATTACCGCCTGGGAGATGATATTCAAAGTAAAGTACTTGCCTTTGCCTTTGGACTTTCTGCAGAGATTGAAAGAAACCTGATTAGTCAAAGAACAAAGGAAGCACTAGCATTGCGTAAAGCTCAGGGAGTTCATATTGGAAGAATAACTGGAAGTCATAATTCAAAAGTAAAACTTTCTAGCTATGAAGAAATAATTCAAGAACTTTTAATATGTGATTTTTCAAAAGCCGAAATAGCAAGAATATTGGATGTTGATCGAAGTACGCTTTGGAGATTCTTAAAACGTTGAAATAAAATCACCGAATGATTGCAACGGATTTGATATTGTGATTGGGAATCCACCGTATATTGATTCAGAGACAATGACAAATGTAATGCCTGAAATGCGAAAAATATATTCCTCACTTTTTGAAACTGCAAAAGGTAATTGGGATATGTTTGTAATCTTCATTGAGCAAGGTATTAATTTATGCAATAAAGAAGGAATCTATAGTTTCATTATGCCAAACAAATTAATAGCCGCACAATATGCTGAAACTTTAAGAACAAAATTGCAACAAACAAGTTTATTAGAAATTAGAGATTATAGTCGTTTACCTATTTTTTCAAATGCAGCAGTCTACCCTTGCACTATTGTTGGTAGTAAAAAAGAAATAAATCAAAAACAGTTGAATTTCATTTTTATGAAATCAATAACTGATTATTCTATTAAAAATCAAGTAACATTTGACTTCTTCAGGAAATATGATTATTGGGATGTATTCTTTATACTTGAAAAAGAATTTTCAATTGTTAAAAAATTCTTAAATAATCCTATACTCCAGGATTCTTATGAAGTTAATGGGGCTGCTACTGTTTCTGAAGCTTATGATATAAAAGAAGTTCTAAAAGACAATAACAATTTATCAAATGCCTTTAAAGTAATAAACACAGGAACAATAGACCCATATATTTCACTATGGGGCATAAAACCTATGCAATATATTAAAAGTAAATATGTTTTTCCAACAATTTCAAAAAACGATTTAAAAGATATAAATGAAACCCGCGTTGAGCAAGCTAAATCAGAAAAAATAATAATTGCAGGTATGTCTTCTCGAATTGAAGCTGTTTATGATGAAGGTGGAACTTTAGCAGGTAAATCAACAACAATTATTATGGGGAAAGATTTAAAATATCTGATAGGTATTTTAAACAGTAAGCTTGTTTCGTTTGCTATTAATATTTTATATAATTCCTTGAAAATGGCTGGTGGCTACCTAAATATAAGCCAGCGAGAAATTGGAAATATTCCAATACCAAAGTCAAGGAAGAATTCAAAAATTGAAGACCTTGTAGACAAAATTCTCGTAGAAAAAAAATCTGATAGCTTAGCTGATACATCTTCTTTCGAATCTCAAATTGACGAAATTGTATACAATCTTTACGGCTTAACTGAGGATGAAAAGAATATCATTCGAGGAAAATAATAAATGACGGTTCGCCTAATTGTCATTTATATAATTATTTTTCAATAATGTTTATTTCTTCATCAGACAGTCCATAGAGTTTATATACAAGCTTATCAATTTCTACTTCCAGATCTGAAGTATCTGTTTGGGGATTACCTTTTTTTGCAGAAAGTATTTTGTCGACTAAATCAACAATTTGTTTTTGTTGCAAAATTGAAGCAGAAGGTATAGGAAAATTACGAATATGTTCTGGATAAATATGATAATCGTTCCCTCGTAAAGATGCTAAGAATACATTTGCATATTTGGAATTTAGAATTCCTAATAAATATTTCAAGTCAACAGTTTCTGATAGTTTTTCCATTTCATTTCTTTTCATATGAGAAAATTTCTTTATACTAGCAGAAATACTTTTGTTTTCGATTCCCTTAAGTGTATGCCACAAAGCACATCCAATTAATGCATGATTATGAATGTATTTGTTTTCATAATCTATAGCTACTTTTAGTTCTCCCAGGATATTACAAAATATTTTTGGCGGCTCATACCATTCATTAAAGGTTGCTCTTCTCAATTGTCCTGGGCTTCTTTCCGTATAATACTCAATATATACATTATTTTTAATACAATATTTTTCAATATTTTTTGCTTCTATATATTTTCTACAATGTATAGAATCATATTTATCTGATATCAAATCTTCTCTCTTAAATGCTCCTCTTGCAACTTTCTCATCAGCACAAGGTGCTAACCCATAACTAATATAACAATAATCACCAAGTACATTCATATCTGAATGACGATTTGCCTCTCGTTTTTCTTGAGTTACGTTCCAGACATAAGTTTTTTCATCCTGGACCAGATTCTTATTTGACTGATTAAAATTTCGATAGATTTTTAACTTTTCATCAATATTGCTAATCCATGTTTTGCCAGATGTATTTGTTTTCTTAATAAAAGGAATACAGTTTGATACTGTTGCATTTTCAAAAATCTTTGTTCCATTCAAATCTACAAGTTCGAATAAATCATTTTCTTCAACAAGAATTTTGCGGAGAACTTTTGCATAAAGTTGATTTGTAAGAGGGAAAGGGACAATCATTGCCGTAATTCCATTTTTACAATTTAATTGTGTACCAAGTTCAATAAAAGGAATGTATAGATCCCATTTCTGATAAAGAGATTTATACTTTCCTGAATTAATCAGAATTTCACGTTGTTTAAATAAATGCTTGTTTGCAATTTGAGTCGGTGCAGATATATATGGTGGATTCCCAATCACAATATCAAATCCGTTGCAATCATTCGGTCGGTTAAATACATCGCTAAACCAAGTATGCCACAAGAAGAAATCACTATTAGAATGTAAATCAATTTCCTGTAACTTTTCATAGGTTGTGTTATTTATTCCTCTTTTTTCTACTAAATCAAGAACTGCGCCTTTGATACTATCGCGAATTGCATTTTTCTCATTATGTTTATCATAATAATCTTTGAGCATATCAAGAAGAACTTCAATATCAGATTCATCATCAAACATAGTATCAGAAACAGTTATATGACTTAAATCAACTCCTTCATAACTTTCAAGCAAACTATTTCCCTGCATTATTTTATAATCAAGATTAGGAAGTGCTACAGGTTCTTTCTTATCTACAATGATTGCAAGCCAGAATCTTAAACGTGCAATATCTACAGCACCCTTTTCAATATCTACGCCATAAATATTATCGCGAACAATCTGCTTTTTAATTTCAGCAGCTTCTTCATTTTCACCAAGCGCAACACGACATGCAAACAGTTCATTAAGCATTCCCATTGGAAAAGCTCCAGAACCTACAGCTGGGTCACATACTTTTACCGCTTTTAGTTTTTTAATGAGTTCATTTTTTTCAGAATCATTAAAATCGGCATTATGTGTTATAACAAGAGAACGTACTTTTTCATTATCGCCAAGATATGCAATTAAGCTTTCACGGCACATGTACTGCACAATTTCTTTTGGGGTATAGAATGCGCCTTTGTCTTTGTTATCTTCAAGTAGGTTTTCAAAAATCTTACCAAGCATTTCCGGCTCTACACCAATTTCCATATCAGCAGGATCTGTTTCATCTATTGTGAAATTATAACGTGCGAAGAAATCTAAGAGTCCACAACTTTCTGTAAATGGATAAGGTTCTTTTGTATAATCTTTTCTGTCATTAAAGGTTCTTTCTTTATCTGCTTTTGCAGGATTAGAGAACATTTCCTGAGGAAATTTTATTTCAATATCATCCAGAGCCTCTTCCTCAAAAAGTCCACCATTCAAATAAGGAATTTGTTTAAACTCTTTTAGTAAATCAGTATCCCATTTTTTATAATTGAAAAGCATCTTTCTTTCTGCAACATCTGTATTCAACATTCCAAAAAAGAGAGGTTCCAGAACCTTTTCCAAAAAATCATTTTTATATTGTGAAGAATTAAACAAGTCTAATAAGAAATTCTTGTTTCCTTTGCCCCATGAATCTTTTGCATCAACACCGAGCCAGCCCTTTTTCTGCAGGAAATGAAGAAAGACAAGTCGGCCCATCAGCTTCTTTATGTAATCTCGTACATATTTACAGGCAAGTTCATAATCATCATTTGCAAGCTTTTTAAACTGATTAAAGATTTTTGTATTTTCTTTACTTACAGGTTTTCGTTCATATTTTCCGCCAACTTTTACATAACGGTTTCCTGTAATATATTGAACAAAATCTTCATAGAATACTTTATATTCATCAAAGAATTGTTTACTTACAACTTCAAGGGCAAAGCGATTTTTCAAATCTTCAATTGCAGAAATTACCTTTCCATTTTCTGTATGTTCGCAAATCTGCCCTTTCTTAAAAAGCATTGTTTGTGGGGTATGTGCTTTACATTCACCACCAAGTCTAAAAGAAAATCTTTTTGGATTTGAATATAGAGGTTTTACTTTTCCTTTTACCAGTTCATAATCTGTTGTAATAAGAGAAAAACGCCAGTTATGTGATTCATTTGAATAAAAAATTACGAGAGCATTTTGATTTGAACCATAATTCTTCATAAACGAAGCAGCTTCACGAGTTAATGTTACGCGTGGATCTCGGTTCCCTTCGCTTTTTGTTCTGAATTCAAAAACATCCAAATCAAGAGAGTCACAGGTTCCAAGTTTATATCCTTCTTCAATATTTATATAATTAAAATAGGTTTGCTCTTCCTCTTGAGTATAGTCTTCAGGTAAAAAATCAGAAAGGAATTCCAAAAAATCTTCACGGTTATAATCTTTTGTAACATCAAATTCTTTCATATATTTTTTCTCCTACTTTAATTCTTCTGCAAGTAAAACTGTCTCTGGTTCAGAACCAACTTTCTGGTCTTTTTCTATAATCGTATTCAGGTATGAATCAGGTATGATTTCTTTAAGCTGCTCAAATGCATCTTTATCAGTTGGGGTAATATGAGATATTTTCTTTGTGTAAAACTGTGGAATAGAATCCCAACTTATTACATTTCTAACTGCTTCCAGATATTCTTTAACCGGTCCTTTCTGGGCGTTTTGTATCATAAAGTTCAGAACTCCAATTGCATCCTGACTTGTTCTACTTTTTTGAGCTGTCATTTTTACAACACCACTTTCAGACTTCGCTTTTTCATACATAGCATAGAAAGCATCAGAAACAGGTTCGCCTTGCTCTTCTTTGTTTGCCTTAAATAAGGTTAAAGCCTGCTGAGGGTTTACCATCATTGATGTACCATCTTGAGCTGTAAAACAGAATCTGTATGCATCACCTTTTTTAGAGAAAAGCAAAACTCCCTTTTCCTGAATATCTTCAAACAATTCCTGAGTAAGTAAATCTTGTTTTGCAAGCTTGTAGTTTATGTTTTTACGACCTACTCTACAGCGTTGTGGTAAATCAATTGCAGCATTAAGATTTTCTGTTTCCTCATTTTCTATTCTATATAGCTCATTTCTAAACTCGACATCCCAGGAAACAGAGTTAGCATCATTCTCTGCTTCGGTAAACTCTTTTCCAAGATAACCGTCAATTGTTTCATCTTCTGTAAGAATCTTAGTATCTGCACCAAGAATAGCCTGGAACAGTTTCATCTTAAATGTTGAGATTTCTGCTGTATGACTAATCTCCTCACCTGTTGCTGTTGGGAAGAAGTTATAAATATAAAGTTCATCAAATACTTTTTTGTTAATACGATTAATACGACCTACACGTTGAATAACTCTCGTTGGATTGTATGGGATGTCATAGTTATAAATAGTTCCTGCACGATGTAAACTAAAACCTTCAGAAATTGCATCTGTAGCAACAAGAATATCATACTCATCTTTTTTGAAGTTCTCAGGAATACCAGCATCAAAATTAGTACGAATATCATCTCTTGCTGTGTTTGTTGCAACTTTAGAAGAATACATCATTACGCGTAATCCATCGTTCTTAAAGTTATCTGCAAGATATTTTGCAGTATCAGAGAACTCTGTGAAAATAATAATTTTTCTTTTTGGCTCTTTTTTCAAAGATGCCTTTATATTTGTTTCTATGGATTTTAGTTTTGGATCTTCTTTAGTCGCTTTCCATTTATTTAGGAATCCCTCAATTAAGGCAATATCTGAATCTAATTCTTTTAAAAAGTCTTCACGAAGATCCTGAGCATCAATATACCAGATTCCTTTTTCATTTTCTTCAGACATTGTGCTTTGGAAAATCTCGTCTGTTCCGGCAAAAAGATCTTCTTCATCATCACCTAAAAGGGCTTCTAGTTCATCAATATCTGGAAGTTTTACTTTTCTAGCCATTGGAATTTTTTCAAGTTCAACAAACCATCGACGTAAAGTAACCATAGATTGATGTATATTGGTAAGTGTTTGAATAAAACTATATTTAGAGCTTTCGAAACGTCTTACTAAAAGCTGCTTCATAAAATCAGCCATGTTTCTCTGTCCAGAAGCAAAGTTTTCAACATCATCAAAATACTGTGAATATTTTTTTATAAGATTTTTATCAACACTAGATCTATCAACTGGATCCAATTTTAGATATGTAAGAGGTTTATAACGGGCTCCTTTGAATCCTGACTTATCATTAGTTAACTGTTCAAGTGTTTGAATATACAAATCAGATAGTTCACCAAGTTCATAATTTTGAGACTTTGGTGGTTTTACATCTGAAAACTGAATTCCTTGAGCTTTTAAATCTGACTTATACTTTGTTAATTTCTCCAAATCAACTCGTGTACGTCGGATTACAACAGGATCAAGAATCTCTCGAATCTTTTCTGCTAATTCACCAGATTTTTCATTAAATTCTTTTTCAGAAGACTTTTTATCTCTATGGTCTCTTTTTAATTTTTTATATTCAGAAACAAGAACTGCCATCTGATTTCCAAGATTGTTTACTGTCTGAATTGTAGAATGAGCTGGAATCTGGAATAATTTTATTAAAGAAAAAATATCTTCTGGTCTATTATTAAATGGAGTTGCAGATAGTAAAATAACCTGATTGCCTGCACAAAGCTGGTGAAGATAACCATAAGCCTCAGTATATTCACTTCTATATCTGTGAGCCTCATCAATAATGATTACCATGTCAGAAGAGTTTCTGTTTTCATAAGCGGCTTCTTCAAGTTTACCAGAGGTATAAACCTTACAACCTCTGAGTCCAAAATCTGCTGCATAATCAACCCACTGAGATTTCAAATGTGGCGGAGTAATAATTATAGTTCTTTTATCCAGGTTTGCTGCAATAGCACTTGCAATTACAGACTTACCAAGACCTACAACATCTGCAACAATACAGCCAGAGTGTTTCTTAACTTTTGCAACACCATCACGGATAGCATCAACTTGATAAGAAACATCAAAGAATTGATTCATTCTATCTCTAGTGAGTTCTTTTGGAGTCTTGATATAATCTTTTGTAACTTTAAAATACTCATACAAAACACGAATATACATTAAGTATGGAGATGGCATAGTTTCAAGCCAAGTATGAGCAAGAACATTTTCCTTGAACTCATCTTTATTCTCCATATTTATTAGTGGAATAGAATCTTCCCATAATGTTTCAAAAATCTTTTTACCATCTTTAAAATCATTGTCATCTTGAAGATAAACATTTATCTCATTACGAGCTTTAAATCCCTGAATAGAAAAATTACTTGAACCTACTATTAGTTTACTCTCATCAATTCCTGTTGTTGATTTCTCTGGAGGAATATAAAAAAGATACATTTTTGCATGGTTTGGATCTTTTGTTTTACGAACTTCAAGAGTACCATTTTCAAGTTTTTCCCAAAATGTATGATATGAGTTTTCGAATGACGCAGAATCTAATACATCAGCCTTATTAAGTATTTTACGAAGATTATCAAAGTATTTCTTTTTTATTGTCATCTTGGAATCTGTGTTTTTTTTGTTTCCAAGATTAGTTGTATATTCAACAATACAATTATTTAAATCTACTTCTGCATCCATTCCAACAAGGATACGAAGAGGTTTATCTTTTATATCTTTAGCAATTTCACAAAATCCAGAAAAGAAAAAATAGCCAACAAGAAAATCTAATTGTGAACTACTTTTAGTTAATGCTTGTACCCGTTCAGAAAGCATTGTCTCTGGACTTGTATTAGTTAAAAATTTCGAAGCCATATTTATGCATTCCTATCCTGTCTAAGATAAATAGTAATATCTGAAGTTTTCATTTCAAGATGATTCAATATTTCCATAATTCGTTTTGCTAAATCATTTGCACTAAGATTTGTTTCTACAAAAAAGTCATTCATTATTTTTGCAGGCTTACGTAAATCTTTTTTATCTGTTGAATAATATTTTTTGTTCTGTTTAGAAATAAGTTCCGGTATTTCAGCCATTTCTTTAATTTTTCCAGGATTCGTTTTAGCTGCACAAGCAGCAAATTGAATATATAGCTCTGTCCAGTTATTCAAATCTGTGTAAGCACACCCATTAAAAATAAAAGCTGTAGGTCTTTTGAAAGTAAAATCCTCTGTTATTTCGTGAGGTTCATTTTTATTCAACTCTTTTATTATTCGTTGATTTTCAGAATCTTCCTTATTAATTGTCTTTGGCTGCTCGTCAACAATCACACCAGTAAACTGACTCACAAGAACACTTATATCATTTCTATTTTTTTCAAAATCTTCAACCAAACGATTAAACTCTTTTTTAAACTGACAACCTTCTTCAAGTTTAGCAGTATCATTATGATCTATACTATTCCAGATATAATCGGAAAGAGAAAGAAGATTTTCATGTACTGTTGTCAAGTCTTTAAGTATTGAACTTATAGTTTTTTCTGATGCAGTCATATTTTTTTCCTTATTGATAAATTATAACATGGAACTACTTTTTTTTCATTCTTTTATTCTTTTCATACTCTCATAATAATCCTTCATATTTTTTATAGGCCGTTCATATTCCTTATTAAACGCTTCCGACAATAAAGGTGCAATTCTTCCAAGTTCTTGTAAATAAAATTGATACCTAACATCAGGTTTTGGATGAATATTCCATCCCAGCTTATCCATTTCAAAATCATTCTCAAATTCTGTTATGTATGAGATAATTTCATCTTTTCTTTCAAGTAATTCTCTGTAAGAAAGTTTTTCCAAATCTTCCTGTGGTGTCATCATCATCATTTTATTAATCCTCCTGTTTTATTTCTAATTTAGAAATCTAACTTTTACAAACCCATTAATCGTCTTATGTATCTTCTTAAAAATCTTCTGGAAATCACAAAGCGCCTGAAGAGATGGGAGATATATTTCACTTATTTCACTTTTTTCTTGGCGAATTTCGTTTTCTCCAACTGATACTGTGAGTATATTACATCCTGAAAATTTCATACTGCCTAGCTTGATTGTTTCACTAGCGCCATCAAGAATAAGAGGATTTGAAATTTCCCTTGGGAGCTTTTGCAACGCTTCTTTATTTTCTTTTATAACCTGCTTCACAGCTTTAACTAATTCTTTACTTTCTATAATGACTAAATCTGTATCTAAAGAAGAATCTCTACCTGCATAATACGCGGAATCTGCATAATCTGTTTTTATAAATCGACCATCGGCAAGCAGCTTGTAACTGTAATGCGGACCACACCAGCCAAGGCATTCATATTCAAAAACTACAGAAGGTAATTTTTTACAACTATTTAGAATAGAAAAAGGATCTCCACTTGTATCAAACTCTACACCTTTTTCATCTGCAAAGATAATCTGAGGAAGACCTGTAACGCATGGAACATTATAATCACCAGTATATACTTCACGATTATCAAACATTCCCTGAAAGTGAACTTTGTCATAACCATTTTCTTTAGCAAGCAATAATGCTTCATTTCGGTATTCTGCTTTTGTTTTCATAACACACCTCCGTCACACATTCTACGCTAATATTATACCACATACCCTGCACCAAACAATGACACAGGGTAATAGTTTCCTCAAAAAAACATTTATGCAACATTGCACAAAATCTTCTATATAAAAAGAGATTCAAAACAGTGATGCAACGGCTGAACGTTGCCCGACGGGGTAAAAACACTACGTAAGATTGCACACAACTTATGAGTGTGCAACATTGCGCAGTGTTTAGGGGCAACCGGAATGCCCCTGCAGCAGTTTCCAAAGGCGGCCAGCCTTTGCTTTATGAATATCGAAAGGACCTTCGATATTCATAAAGTCGGAGTGTAAACGACGAGTAGAGGTTCGAAGGGGACAAAGTTCCCTCGCAAGATTTGCAAAATGATGGCACGAAAGTGCCAGCACTTTTGCGAATCTTGCCACTGTAAGCACAACGGAATTGTCCGAAAAGCGGTCTCATCAGTACCGTTTTTCGGGGGATGGAGTTGTGTTTACAGTGTGATTTTTCGTCTTAAAAGAAGGGATTTTGTATTCAAATTACATTTAATAAACTTTGTGCAAGGTTGCACAAATATCTAAATCAATAGCATTGAATATAAAAAAAGGCTTCACACGCAGGACTTCCCTGGTGTGCAATTATCCAACGTAGCCACTATGCCTTTAACGGAAGCCTTTAAACATAATATACAACGATTGATGAAAACTGTCTTACCACAGAACATAAAGCTGAATTATTGATTAATATTAATTTAGAAGCTCTTTGATTAAATAAGCAGCAGAGCAGAGCTTATATCAAAAAGCTTGCTGGGTGTTGGTAGGCAGAATCTTAATTATAACTAGTTTTAATTTTGAGAATTTTTTATAATATCAAACAGAGATTGTGAACGTGAACCGAACCCCATATAGGTCACAGTTTTTAGATGATGAACCCCGTTGATGGTTACATGTCAAAAAACACTGAACCCAATTATGGGTAACGCTTTTGCAAGGAGTTTTTATGAA
>JAEEGK010011460.1_pt1 | contig 20260 bp, 24 predicted proteins | sample 8958771 | NCBI WGS metagenome assembly JAEEGK01 (sample SAMN16246547, study PRJNA631951) | gut metagenome | biome: gut microbiome; feature: rumen; material: SC-attached | host: Bos | place: Iran: Karaj | collected 2018-10
GGTCAGAGCGTCCACATCATCCTCCTCGAAGAAAGTCTTGGCATACATCTTTGATGTTTTTCCGATGTCACCGCGCTTAGCGTCGGCGATGATCAGGTGGTTAGGATAGTTCTCCTGCAGATATTCGATTATGCCCTCGAAGGCTGCCATTCCTTCCAGACCGTAAGCCTCGTAGAATGCCAGGTTGGGCTTGTAGGCCACGCAGTAGGGAGCAGTAGCATCGATGATGCGTGTGCTAAACTCGAAGAGCATACCGAAGGTCATTTCCTCCTCTTCATACTCCTTCTTCACAATCTCCTTCAGGCCCTTGGGCATCTTGTCCAGGTCTGTGTCCAGTCCCACGCACAGAAAACTCTTCTTCTCGCGAATCTGTTCAATCAGTTCTTTTCTGGTCATTGCTTTATTATTTTTGTTTTACCTACGGATTATACGGATTTTACTGATTTAAAGCTCGTTCTCCTTCATTCTCTCGGCGTTCTCGGCCACGGTCAGCGCATCGATCATTGCCTGAATGTCGCCACCCAGGAATCCCTGCAGGTCGTGAGTGGTGTAGCCGATACGATGGTCGGTCACACGGCCCTGTGGGAAGTTGTATGTACGGATCTTAGCCGAGCGGTCGCCGGTCGAAACCAGACTCTTACGACGGTTGGCGATATCGTCAACATACTTCTGGTGCTCCTTATCATATATAAAGGTGTACAGACGGCTCAGTGCGCGCTCCTTGTTCTTAGGCTGGTCGCGGGTCTCGGTACACTCAATCAGTATCTCCTCGGTCTCGCCCGTGTTAGGGTTCTTCCACATATAGCGCAGACGAACACCCGATTCAACCTTGTTTACGTTCTGACCACCGGCACCAGAGCTTCGGAAGGTATCCCACTTGATTTCGCCCTCGTTCACGTGCACCTCAAACTTGTCAGCCTCGGGCAGTACGGCCACGGTAGCAGCACTGGTCTGCATACGTCCGTTACTCTCGGTCACGGGCACACGCTGTACACGGTGCACACCGCTCTCGTACTTCAGTGTGCCATACACGTCGGCACCCGACACAGAGAAGTCTACCTCCTTGAATCCGCCTACGGCACCCTCCGAAACGTATGTGATAGCCACCTGCCAGCCCTTCGACTCGCAGAAGTTCTTGTACATCTTAAACAGGTCGCCGGCAAACAAGGCAGCCTCGTCGCCACCGGTTCCGGCGCGAATCTCCATCTCCACGTTCTTGGCGTCCTCGGGGTCCTTTGGTATCAGTGCTATCTTTATCTCCTCCTCCAGCTGTGGCTGCAGCTCCTCGTTGGCTGCCAGCTCCTCGCGTGCCATCTCCTTCATCTCCGGATCGCTCTCGTTGGCCAATATGTCCTTAGCCTCCTTGATACCGTTCAGGCATGCGATATAACGCTTACGGGCGTCCATAATGTCGCCCAGATCCTTGTATTCCTTAGTAAGTTTTACGAATCTCTGCTGGTCGGCTATCACGTCGGGGTCGGTAATCAGTGTCGATACCTCCTCAAAACGAGCCTCCAGACCGTCTAATTTTTGTAGAATGCTGTTGCTTGTATCTGCCATTTTAATTATATATATTATTTCGGGCGGCAAAGTTACGAAAAATCGGGCACATTTCCAAATTTTCTTCACTTTTTTGCTAAAAACATTTTGTGGTATCAAAAATTTATGTAAATTTGCCGCCGATTAATCAAGGATTTATCAACCAATAATTTAAAAATCAAAAAGTTATGAAGAAAGCATTTGTTGTTATGATTGCGTTCATGCTGGGCTTGGCAGTCACATCGTGCAAACAGGGTCAGAAGGCTGCTCCTACAGCCGAGGAAGTTGCAGCTAATCCTGTAGAAATATTGAATCAGCTGATAGAGAATGCTCAGACAGAGGGCGCTAACTGGAGCATTGACGAGTGGAAAGAGGCTTATCACACAGTATTCCTCGCAATGTCGCCTGCCATGAAGGGTATGTACGAGGTTATGCAGATCATCCAGACCGAGGGTGCTGCTACCGACACCGTCGCTATCAATAAGGCTATGGCTAAGGCTAAGGACATCGAGGCCCAGTTTGGTAAGCTGGGTGGCATCGTCGAGAAGTTCGACAGCATCGGTAAGCTTTATCCTAACGGCAAGACCGTAAGCGAGGACAAGGAGTTTGAGAAGCAGTGTCTCAAGGAGATCGGACTTCCTGAGGACTTCAGCCTATAATCCACGAGATATTATGAGAACAAAATTTTCCCGATACGAAAAATAAAGAGGTTCGCAAGTCAATGCGAACCTCTTCTGTTGTTACGCCCCTACACACGATGTGGCGCCCAGTGCCGTCAGTATCGCCGAAGCAATCGATGCGATAAGCTGAATCACGAATTTTACTGTCTCCTTCTTTGTCATGGCTTAATTAGGTTATTAGGTTAATTACTTGGTGTTTGTCATCTTGAGCCCTCTCCTCCTTGTCATCTCGAGCCCTCTCCTCCTTGTCATCTCGAGCGTAGTCGAGAGATCTCCCCATGCGCTACGCTTAGTCGAGATGACAGGACGTTAGGGGAGTGGTTTAATCGTAAGTGACGTCATCATCATCGCCACCGCCTCCGGAGTTGCCTCCACCGCTATTACCGCCTCCGGAGTTTCCACCGGTATTTCCGCCGCCATTGCCGCTCTGGCTTGAACCTGAGCCTGAACCAGAGCCGTTGCTAGGCTCGTCGTCGGTCAGCATTCCGGCGAACGCCTCGGCATTAACGAACTCCGCCTTCTTGATGAACTCGCGACTCGAGATATTGGTCTCGGCCTCCTGGTCGGGCATGAATCTGATGTGGAGAGCCTTCAGATTCTTCTGGGGCGAGAAGTCCTCCTTCTTAGCCGCTCCGCCCGGCTCGTTCTCGATGGTGGTGAAGAAGGTACCCAGACCGTCTATCTTCACACGGCGCGAATTGAGCAACATCTCCAGCAGGCAGCTGCGGAACTTCTCCAGCACTCCAAACACCACGTCGGGTGTATATATGCTACCGTGCTCACTGATGTGGTTAGCCATCTTGCGGGTGTTCATCACTTCAATGGTCTTACCGTGAGCAAACCACTTGCCGTTGATCTTCGAATCTTTCACTTTGTTCTGCTTAAGCAGATAAATAATCTTTGCCATAATTGTAATGTGTTTTGATAGTTTTAAATTACTTGTTAATTACTCTCTGTGTCTTTCATACTCTGCGTGCGCGCTTGTCTTTTCTGATTGACGGTGCAAAGTTAACACTTTTTTCTGATACTACCAAATATTTACGTAATTATTTTGCTAAAATGTGTAAAAATTATTAGTGCAACCACCGCTCGGGAAGATTCCCGTAACTTTTCATCAGAAAAACCGTAAATTATCACCCAGATTAGTGCCGATTTCCTCGCAGACCAAAAATTCCATGATCGCGGGTACGCAGAAACGCAGGGTCGCAGGTCCATTAGATTTTTGCTATATAGGAGCAAATATCTATGCTTATTACTATATTATTATATATATTATAATATATATAATAATATAAACATAACCATACCTTTCACCCCATTCATTACCACCAATCATAATTTCTAATGCCCCCGCGTCCCCACGTCCCCGCGTCAGGATGTGGATTTAATTCGAACTAAACCTCGTAGTTATTTGTTTCGCTCTATCATCAGTTCCTCAGCCAGATATTCCTCACTAAGACAATGCATATCGGCAACACCTTCGCTAATCAGCTCAAAGGTCTTGGAATTATAGAAAAAGTCCAAGGCCTGTTCATATGTCAAGCCTGTCTTTTCGGCAAACAGTTTCACAATACGAGCGTATTTACGCTGAAGTAGGATAGGATTTGCTTGCATAATTCTATAATGTGATAGATTCGACAAATTTTAGATAACGGTCAATCACCTCTTGCGACGTGATGCATATTTGGTGATTAGGCTTCTTCCATTGCAATTGGTCAAGAGCCTGTTCACGAGTATAGATGCCTTGAAGATAAAGATCAACGGTGTCAAAAACGTTATCGTCAGCAATACCCCCTTCGATGATGTCGTATTTCTCGTGAGGTAACCCCTTACGACATGCTGCTACATAATCAAGCCATTCTCCGTCATAGGCAGGGAATACTTTGCGATTGAAGCCGACAATTTCGTTGGCCAACTCATAGATGTTCATAATGGCGGGTTCGCCACGACGAATAAAGCGCTGGCCATAATCGCGAGCCTGCTTCTCAAGCAATGTGAGATACATACCATCGCCAAAGTCCAGATGCTTACGCGAATGGTACACATCTGGCTCAGAAACAATAATATTTGATGTGTGATAGATTCTCATGCAGTTTTCAGAACTCCTTTCTTGTTCATTAGGTCTACAAGGTCTTCAACGATGTATTCACGCGAGAACGTATGTAACACATCGTAGCAGGGGACAATATAGTCTGAGATGATACCACCTTTGGACATTCGTTGATAAACGTCCTTGGCACTCATCTTCAAAGCATCGGCCACGCTACCTACGCAGAAAATGACAAAGTTCAGAATCTTATAGTCCATAATCCTCTATTTTTGTGACAATGGTGGCACAAACCAACCTTAGCACTATTTTTTCAGCTGCAAAGATACGAAGTCGCCCTGAAAGTTCCAAATATTTTGGGAAATTTTCAAGTATATTTTTATGTTCTGTAGTCAAAAATTGCTCCTTTTAGTTAAATAATGTTAGGCAAATTGTCTGTTATCGCACACAATGCGATGTAAAAATTTCGGAATCGTATAGTGAATTATGGAAACAAGACAGATAAAACAACCAATGAGGCTTTTTCTTGATAGCCTGAAAGTGAGAGGACACAAGATCCTGAGTGAAGACACTATGAACTACCTGACGGCGCCTGGGACGCTGAGCACCGCCTATGAGTTCAAGCAGGAGGGCGAGAGCGACCACGAATTCCTGCAACTCTTCTCGGCCTGGCTCCACGAGTACCCCCAGCCAGTGGACGGCCACACAGAGTACTACCTACTGATGGGCCTGCGCCTCGGCGAGCACCTCACAAACTACGAGCTGGAGTTCCTGGAGCGTAACGTGGCCGATTGCTTCGCCTACAGCCACGGATGGTACTACGAACTGAATCATCGCGTGCGCCACCGCCTGAGAATCACGCTCATCATGAGTCAGCAGAAAGAATTCAGAAGACTAATCAAGAAGAGACTGCCTGGGGAATAACCCCAGCAGTTCTTGCTATGTGAAAAGCAAAAAAAATAGGCAATATTGCTTGCAATTTCAATTATAAGTTGTATATTTGCAGCAGAATAACTAAATCATATGGAGAAAGAACTATCCAAGAAGTATTACTACAACCCTTCTGACTTTAATATTTTTGGCAGGAGAAAAAGTGATGACGTGACTTTCCGAAATGTCATCAAAGAGTTCGAATATGATTTTCATGAGACCTATAGTACTGAGTATGCACTTAATCTCTATGCAAACTCTCGTACAATGGCTTTATTAGCGGAATCGAATGATGCGGCACCTTTCCTGGTATATGGAATGGACTTGACTCAGGGTAAATCATTTGATGCAATACAAGACCCTTTAGTCAATCATGAGATGGAGAAATATAGCCAAAACATTTGCGTGTATGGCATTGACTCTGCTTTTATGACTGAGTTTGATGAATACGGTTATCCTGTTTTGGATGAAAATGGTGATATTTTCCCTCTGACCCTGCTTGTAGACAACACCATGCAAGACAATGAAGTTCGTTTGGCTGTGCCAACAATGGATGATGGTGATGAGACAGATGATGTTACGATAGATGTACCACAATTAGAATATGCCTGATGGAAAAAGAAGAAAGAAAATGGCATCTAGTCCGCAACGATAACGGCGAATGGATAAGTGATGAGAATGTTGTGTTCCTCACTAAGCAGGAAGCAAGGTCTCTTCAGATCAAGGCTAGATTATCTGGTAGAAAATTGTCCATACAGCATGGGTATGATGGGGAGTTGTGGTGCTATAAAAGAGATTTATAACATATAATATTTAAAACAAATTGCTTTATGAAAAAGAATTATTTCAAATTGAATGTCGAAGACCGTTTGTTCGAGATGCTATCTTCTAAGCCTCAATGGTGGCGTGAATTAATAGAAGATAACGAATTATACTGCAATATCAGAAAAAATAATAGAATAAACATCTATTATAGAGGAGCTTCTATTATGAGTCTTAGTTGTAAGGATGATAAAATTGAAGCAGAAATACATAACTATTATCTTGGTTTCGAAAAGGGACTTTGCGATAAGCTGAATTTAAAGTATGGTAATGTAAAATGTCGTCCGGAAGAAATAATTTGCAGGCTTCCCTCTATAAAAAAACGTGTGGAGGCAAATAAAAAAAATATTGCATGTTTTGAAGGCGAAGAGTTAAATGGAAAAAACTACTCTAGTGAGAAATTCATTCAATCACAAATGTATATCAATGATAAATCCTATATTGATACAGAATTTGCCCTAAGTTTGGATGAAGGAACTGACATTAGAATTGATTTGGTAAAACTCTCAGAAGAGGGCGAAGTGTGTTTTGAAGAACTTAAACTTATTGATGATGGGAGACTAAAACCGTCAAAGGGAAAACCTGCGGAGATTCTTTTGCAAATGGATAATTATGACAGATTTCTTAAAGAAGCGGCAAAATTAAAGGGACAAAAAGCCGAACCAATTATCGTTGAATACTACACAAAGGTACTTCAAATTATGAAAAAGATTGGTGTCTTACGTACAGATTTGAAACCTTTGTCTGTGAGAGAATACGTTTCACTTTATATAGAGCAAACATACATTAAAAAGACTTCGGGAAGAGACAACGCAATCAAAACAATACAAGAGGTATGCGAATGTTTGCATTCTAATATAGATGACGTAGTGGAAAATTATTCTAACCTAAATCTATGACCATCAAAATCCATCGCGGAACGCACCAGATAGGTGGATGTGTGACAGAATACGAATGTGATGGTTTTCATCTGTTCGTTGACTTTGGCGAGGAACTGCCTGGTGGTCCCAAGAAAGGCGACTTGCAGGTTGAAGGACTGACGTATGGAGACGTTCAAAATAGCGCTCTGCTCATCACGCACTATCATGGCGACCATATAGGCAACATTATTAAGTTGCCTAAAGAACTGCCTATCTATATGGGTAAGGTGGGGCGAGACATACAAAAGGTTCTATCCAATCATCTGAAGAACAAAATAAAAGCTCATAAGTTGATGCTTGAACGATTGGAGTCCGTCAAAACATTTACGGAGCACGAAGAATTCAGTATTCCAAACAGTCCCTTTACTATTATGCCTGTAACAGTTGATCACTCTGCTTTCGATGCTTACGCTTTCAAGATTGTCGCAGATGGAGTCTCGGTCTATCACACAGGCGATTTCCGTTTACACGGCTTTAGAGGTGGTAATACTGCTGATGTGTTACAGAAGTATGTGGGCGAGGTGGATTACGTTGTATGTGAAGCTACAAATGTTTCTCGTCCAGAAGCCGCAAGCAAGGCTGAATATAACCTCCAAAGGGATTTTGAAACATTGTTCAAGGAGAATAAAGGATGTATTGTCTATCTGTCATCAACTAACATCGACAGACTGTTCTCTCTCTATCATGCTGCCCAAAGGGCTCATCGCGCTTTCTATGTGGATGAGTATCAGAAGGAAGTGATGGATACTGTCGTTAATAGCGGTTCTATATGGACTCGTTCGGAATTGTTCCAATATGGTAAGTATAAGCCCAAACCTCTGATCGATGATGAGTTCGACAAGAATAGATTCTTCGTCTCAGATAGTTTTAAGAGTGCTCTTGATGAACACGGATATGTGCTAATTGCCCGCGCCAATTCGCGTTTTGTTAAGTTGATAGATCAAATACCAGGCGAGAAAAAGAAAATTCTTTCGATGTGGAACGGCTACGTAAGAGAAGGTACAGATGCGTACAATGCGAATCTTGCTAAATCGCTGGATGAGGATTTCGATTATATGCACACCAGCGGACATATTGATATGGCCGACCTGCGTGAGTTCTTCCGCTTGCTTCGTCCTAAGGGTATCATACCCATTCATACGGAAAACCCAGAAGCATTTGCCAAGGTGTTCGGTGACGAATGGCCTGTTATCGTCCTGAATGATGGTGATTCTATATCACCCAAGAAATGAGGTGCGAGCATCGCTGCTGGCACCTCACTCAAAATCTGTCAAAATGAATTAATCAATTCATTAATTATTCATTACTTCTATTATCAATCGCTTGCAAATATACACCTTTCAATGGGCTTTTTGCAAGTATATTCTGCAAAAATTCTTTAATACGGCAAGATAGTACGTATCTTTGCATAAATATTACTATCTTTGCATGCCTATATTATGAAGAAATACAAAAAATAAAACCACCCGGAGGTGGTTATAAATGGGTAGTGACGTATACGGCTTACCCTCTCGGGAAACTTACCCGGATAGCCAAAACTTACGTTCTGACGGTGCAAAGATAGGGAGTAATCCTGAAAGTTCCAAATATTTTGCGACTTTTTTGTTGCTAAATATTTTTTTTATACCATAATCCTTGCCGGTTTTGCTCTTTTTTATTATATTTGCACTCAGTTATTATAACTGAATATGGCAGACGACGTTCATACGAATAATACAATGGCAGAAAAAGAAAATAAGCTGATTCTATATAAAGATGATGAGGGTAAAGTAAGTGTAAACACTCGCTTTGCTGATGAAGACGTGTGGCTGACTCAGGATCAATTAGCAGAGATTTATCAGACCACACAAGAGAACATCTCAATGCATATTTCCAATATATATGCAGATGGAGAACTCGAAAAAGAGGGAACTTATAAGAAATTCTTATTAGTTCGTCAGGAGGGTAAACGTAAGGTGCGTAGAAACATCGACCATTATAATCTTGATGTAATAATAGCTTTGGGATATAAGGTTCAATCTGCGATAGCTGTGCGTTATCGTCGCTGGGCCACTCGTTTATTGCATGAATATATCCAGAAGGGGTTTGTAATGGACGATGAACGTCTGAAACAAGGCGGAAATCGCTACTTCAAGGAGTTATTGCAACGCATTCGCGATATCCGTAGTAGTGAGCGTAACTTCTATCAGCAGGTTACTGATATCTATGCTACCTCTACCGACTATGACCCTCGCGCCAAAATAACCAAGCAGTTCTTTGCAACCGTTCAAAACAAGATGTACTATGCGGTCCATGAGCATACTGCTGCAGAGTTGATTTTTGAGCGAGTGGACAACGAAAAGCCTTTTGTGGGTATGACTAACTTTAAGGGAAACTATGTTACCCGCGACGATGTGAAGATAGCCAAGAACTACCTGACGGAGTTGGAGTTACAACGATTGAACCTGTTGATCTCGCAATTCTTGGATTACGCTGAGTTTCAAGCTTTAGAGCAGAATCCAATGACAATGGCCGACTGGGTAGCCGCGCTCGATGATCAAATACTTCGTTTGCGTAAAAACATTCTCGAAGGCAGTGGCACAGTGTCGCATCAAGAGGCAATTGAAAAAGCAGAGCGTGAGTTTGAAATTTACCGTGAGCGCGAAATGCGATTGTTGGAAAGCGATTTCGACAAGGCTGTCAAGGCGCTGTTGGATAATAAAGAGGATAAAGCATAATTGTAGCGTATGGATGCAATAAGTAGTTGGGCAAAGGAGAATTATCAGCTTATCTGTTTGCTGGTAAGTATCATAGGTGTAATCGTGGGAATAATAACCGTGATTGTAGAAACGAAGAAAAAGAAGTAAGCAGTGATCGTTTGGAAATATCAGGATTCTCTGGAAAATATATAGCGTTTTATTTGCAACTTTCAAAAAAACGTTGTACCTTTGCACTAGAAATAAATAATAAGGTATGGAAGATAATGGAGTAAAGATGGTTTCTGAGCCTGCAGTGGCTTATTCCAGCGCATCGTATGCTGATGTGATGGAGTATATCCACTCACTCCATATTTCACATGCGGATAAGGAGAGAGTGGCCAAGCGTCTAGCACTCGAGGTTAGTCAACCTGCATTGTCGGCAGCTTATGAACGAGTCGATCATCTCAGCAGTCTTAAGAGTAATTGGGACGGAAGAGGTGCGTTGGCTATTTCACCCAAGATTATCAAGAACATCAAATCGGTACTTCTGTTATCTGAAAATGCTGATTGGGAGCATTGGATGATAGCACCTGATACCAACGCCACTATTGGATTGGAGTCTGAGACTACTGGAGCAGTTATAAGCCTTGGTGCATACGAATATTCATATTTCGCACGAATTGATGGCGTAAGACACGGCGAGAGCCATATACAATTTTCACCAGAATCCTTCTTAGAATTAATGCGTAAATTTGGATGAATACATCAGATAATCAAGAAGAATAGTCAAAACTAACGTTCTGACGGTGCAAAGATACGAAGTCGCCCTGAAAGTTCCAAATATTTTGGGACTTTTTTGTTGCAAGATTTTGTTTCTTACTAAATTTCTTTATTCTCCGTTTTTGTTTATATAATCTGTCGGATGATGAAATGATTGGTTGTTCTCTCACCTAACTACGACCTTGACACTCTTTTCACCTACCTTTACGATGGCGATGGAGCCTGGTTTGAGGTCGGTGGCGACGTTTGCAACGCCAGTGTGGCTTGTGGCACTACCAGCCTGCTTGCCATCAATAGTATAGACGGTAACCTGCGTCTGGTCATCCAACCCCTCGACAGTTAAGAATCCGTTGTTTGATTTCATCAGGACTGCTCTTGCAGCTACTTGTGAAATACCGTCTATGTCGCCTTTTGTCTGTGGTGTAGCATCTATCCAGCAGAGAGTGACATTGGCTACGTCTGATTTTTCATAGCCCACTTTCGTGGCATAGACGCTGATGTTGTACGTAGTCGTCAGAGAGATCGTTGCATCATAATGCTTCTTTATGTCTGTATCCGTTATGTCAGTAACGTACTCTACACCATCTGTGGCACAAGTCAACTTCAATTGCCCATTCACATAGCTGATGGTTGGTTTCTCGCACTTTGGGGTTTCCGATACCGGATAATCTATGGCTACTATTTCCTTAAAGTTCTTCCAAGGTTCTGTGGCTTTGTAAGTGTCAACCGACTCTTCTGGAACATGCAAAGTAATGTACTCTAGGTATGAATCATAAAATGAATCCATGGTCTTTGCATATAGATTATTCCATGCTGAATAACATGTTGGCGGAGTTTTAGCTTTGCAATATACATCCTCAAGAGAAGGACAATTAGCAAAAGCCCCATTCTGGATGTTTTGCACACTATTACCTAATGTCACGGTCTTAAGATTTGTACACCCATCAAAAGCGCAAATATAGATAGTATGTGTAAGATCAGGTATTTCAATTGAGGTCAGACTTGTGCAGTATTGGAATACTGACCAGTCGATTTTCTTCAGATTACTTGGGAGCTTTGCAGAAGCAAGGTTTGTACAACCAGCAAAGGCTGATTCTCCAAGAAACTCCACGCCATCTGGAATCACTATTTCTTTTAGATTAGTACATCCTGCAAAGCATGCCCATTCAATGCTGTTAATATTCTCAGACAACTGAACAGACTCCAGCCCCTCGCAGCCAGCGAATACATGAGTGTTCATCGTTTTCACACTGTTTGGTATAACGATATTACGTAGTCCTTTAATGTAGCCAAAAGATTCTTTTCCTATTTCTACAATGTTATTGCCTAAGAAAACCGATTCAACATTATCGCAATGGTAAAATGCACGTTGACCTAGGACGGTAGCTGCTTCTTGTGATGTGTTATCTCCAATCTCCACGGCCTTTAGATTAGAACAAAGTGCGAAACTTTCTCTTCCGATGCTGGTAACGCTTCTTGGTATTTTAACTGAAGTCAAACCCGAAAACTGATAGAATTGCCAGTTCCCAATAGTTGTCACACCATCAGGAATAACCATATCATGGATTTCCTTATCATTTAATAACAAGTGTGAAGCCTTATAAAGTGGATTAGTCTGGAAATATGATTCAAAACTGATTTTGCACCAAGCTGCCAAATCTTTTATCTTTACGGTTGAAGCACTTCCTTTTGAGAATGCCTCTGAACAAACCTTTGTAATACTACTTGGTATTTCAATCGAATTTAATGAGCAATTAGCAAAAGCTTTCTCCCTAATTGTAGTGACATTATACTCCACTTCGTTATAAGTCACTTTTTCTGGGATAACAACATCTCCAGAATACTGTTTCCGTACTATCATTGAATCAAGTTTGATACTGTCTCCCTTTTCGTCCCATATTTCGATAGTCGTGGTTGTGCTATCTCTTGACTCCATCACCTCAGCGATTTTTCCTTTAGTAATTAGATTGTAGGTAATTCCGTCAACCACCACAATTTGGGCACTTGCCATCATTGGTAGCAAGATCATCAGTACGGGTAATAGTATTCGATGTTTCATAATCATTATAGTTTTATTGTGTCTTTACTTTGGTTTGCTATCATCTGATTTGGTATTTATCCGTTTGCAAATTTACAAAAAGATTCGAGCAATATGGGGTTTTCTCAATTTATTTTATAGAAAATTATCAAAATAGCCTCTGTTTACGAGTCTTTGAAATATAGTGGGACTTTTTTGTTGCCAATTCAATTGTCCCTATTCCTCCTCTTGCCGAGCAACGCCGCATTGTGGAGAAGCTAGAGCAAGTGCTTGGTGAGATTGATAAACTAAAGAAGTAGCGTATGGCCGAGTTGGAAATTAAGGTATTTATGGAATCAATAAGTAGTTGGGCAAAGGAGAATTTTCAGCTGATCTGTTTGTTGGTAAGTATCATAGTTGTTATCGTGGGGATTATAATCGTTATTGTAGAGATGAAGAAAAAGAAGAAAAAAGGCGCTATACGCAACGAATAAAAACAGAAAAGGCATCCCTACGGATGCCCTTGTTTTTGCCCCTCAATGCGTGAAGGAGGTTTACGCTACTGCGTGATGCTATGTGGGCGGGGACTTCGCGCTACTCATATGCATCGTCCTATCACGACTTACTTTCTGGGGGCAAAGATACGAAGTAATACTGAAAGTTCCAAATATTTTGGGACTTTTTTGTTGCTAAATACTTTTTTTATCATAATCCTTGCCGGTTTTGCTCTTTTTTTATTAACTTTGCACCGTGGTTGAGGCGGAGAAATCTACCCTCCACGTGAGATATCTAATGCCCGAAGATGTTACATCCTTGGGCTATTTTTTTACTATTATTTAACAACAATCTGTATGTACAGCTATTTTGTAAAATTTAAAATCGCTTCGAGCGAAATCTGGTATGCCAATCCTGATGGCTTACAACGCGAGGAAGTTCTTTCGAGAATCCTCGAGGAGGACTTCCTGCTAGAGAACCAATCAATTGCTTTTAGTGATGAGCATTTCAAGCGTATTTACTCTCACTTTCATGTTCTACCACCCCAAGAGGGTGTTACTCTGATGAAGATAGCCAACAAGTATGTGAAAAACGACGACCATATGTTCTGGCTGAAGTATCCGTGGAATGACCGAGGATTTTCGACGGTACTGATTATCTGCCGAGAGGGAAGCACATGTTTTTTTATAGAAGAAAACACAAAGGCTTTTGCGAACATAGATACTCTTGTCAAAATCCTGTGTCGCGGACTTAACACTATCCTTAACCAAGAAGGCCTCTCGATAGTACCATCCAGCGATATCGTCAGACAGAACGATGATATTGGATTGATGTGCGCCGCTGCTGTCATCAACAAACAGATAGGCACAATTTGCAAACTGGATGCCCGCTTCTATGAAAACGCGCCGCGAATTTTCGACGAAAAGAAACTATTGGCCACCAAACTGTTTACAAGTGCGCTGACTGAACCACTAAAGGCGAGTTTGGTGATACAGACACTGTATGCGCTGACTAAGGGCAAAAGAGACGCAAAAATATTGCTATGCGCGCTTAAAGCCGCACTAGATGCTAAAGTAATGGTAAAACCTAGTTATAAGGATTTCATAGAAGTATTTGAATGTGGCGATATAATAACGAAGAAACAATACTGTGATTATACTAATCCGAAATACAAGGGTTATGAGGGTGATGCCTTATATGATAATTGCGTGAAGGCCTTCATGAAGATAAAAAACTTAGAATTGTAAATCCGAAATTCGTAACTTTTCGTAACTAATCGTAACTATTGGAACCAAATTCGCCCATCGCGAAAATGGTTCCATTTTTTTGTTGCACGATTGAAATAATCATTATAATTTTGCGTCCGCCAAAGTGGCAAAGAGTGAAGTTAGGGCCCTTTCTGATCTCTGATTTTTTAATTTCTAAAATGATTAAGAATCATGAGACAGATTGTAATTTCAATCGATGATGAGGCTTACGAGCCGGTAATGGGAGTGATGAAACTCTGCGATGGAGTAGAGATTGTAGACGAAACGGAGATTGTGGATATCGTGGCCGACCGCGATGTGTGGATGCGACAGGCCATCGAGACGCTACGTGGCAACAAGGCCTTTCGCCATTATTACGACTACACATGGATAATGATGGCACTGAACGAAGGGCAGGTTGACGATTTCGAGGCTTTCAGATCGCCTCAGGCGTTTCTGGACTATCTGTATGAGATAGGTATTAGGAATCTGCCATCGCGCTATTCCATATCGCTGGCATTGTCGAAGACGATTGAATCATATCCTAACTGGACTTTCATTGACGTTAAAAGTCCGAGCGAATCGCTTAGAAGAAAAAACGTTGTCAGGCAGTTTTTGAGTGCTTATGGAGCGGCAAAACGTGGCAAATTCAACAAAGTCTTCAACAAGTAAAGGAATCCTTCTACAGCTTGTTCTACAACTGATCTGAAGGGCTTTTTTATCCGAAAAAGTCTTTCTACTTTTGCACCGTCGAAAGGGACAAACAACTCCCCGCGACGGTGCTTATTGAGGCTATGCCTCGAAAAACGGCTGCACCTTCTTTGATTTATTGATACAACTTAAAATATGAAACGAAAAAGAATTGAAATCTGCTCGCTAGACTTCCTGATGTTTGCCTACGAGCGCAGACTGGAGGAAGAAGAACTGATGGATGAAGGACGTATGGAGGTGTGCGAACGCGCATCGGTATACGAAATGAAAAAGAGGTTCTTACGAGATTAAACATTCTTGGCAGAGCCAAGCGGCGAAGCCGAGCGAAAAATTAAACATTAAACATTATGAAAAAGAGAAAGTACAAGAACAAGAAAAGACTGAAGTTGAACAACAACTTGCAGACGATGCGAAACGTGCTTGAGGGCGATCGCATCTATCATTTGATGGCGCAAGCCATGTTATCAGCCGATACGTCGGTTGGTGGAACCGTAGCAATGAACTATGCCCTGGGCAAACTCATTGCGATATACAAGCAGGCTATGAAGCAGTTGGGGATTGACGTTGAGGCCTACATCAGCGACATGACCGACTGGTGGATCCGAAAGATCAGCGAAGGTGCCGATGCCGAAGATAAAGCGCAATTCGACGAGTTTATGACATCGGTAGAGACCCAAACTTTGATTGACACTATTTCTAAGTAATAACTATTAAACACACACACATTTATACTATGACACAGAAAAAATACACAACCATCCATGGCTTCGACGAGGTGATGGATCGCCTGAATAAGGGCCTGGGAGTGCAGGGCAACCTCTACATCGATAAGGAGACCGGTGCACTATCGTTTCAACCACACAAGGTGGCCAGATACATCGAGGGCTATCGCAAAGCGCCCGACCGACTGCTGATAGAGACGGCCTACGGCAAGGTGCTGGCGAGCTCGGAGCGATATAAGTTCAACAACTCGGTGAAGAACTCGAAAGGGGCCGTATGGGCAGCCGAACAGCTGCTGAAGGATTGCACCGAGGCGATGGAGAAACTTAAGCAATTGGGCAAGGATGCAGAACTAATCGATAAGATATAGTTTGGCCTACGGATTTTACGGATTATACTAATTTTAAATTCTAGTATTATGGAATATATTGAAGCTAAAGAGTTGCTGGAGAACAGCGTGAGATGTGTGGCGATGGCCATGGAGCAGATTCGCCACCGAATGATTGACTATGTGATGGAGCGCAACGAACCGATGCAGGACCATCTGGCCGAGTGTTCATGGGCGATACATCCCTACGAGGGAAGCACGATGAAGGACTGCTTGGACTATCTGCGCCATCTGCACGACGGACTGAGCCAGGCGGCTGAGCACGATCGCGAGGTGAACACCAAGGGCCTGTATACCAACGATGTGGCGCTGATAGCCGACATGTTGCGCGGATTTATCTGCACCAAGTATCCCGACTATCTGTTGGAGTGCGCCCGAGATGTATCGGCCGAGGCAAGATTGCTGTTGCTGGCGTATGGTCGCAAGAAGCGCTCCGAGGACAACCGCAAGAAGATGCTGACGGAGTTTATGACCAAGGTGAAGACTCTGGCCGAAAAGCACGGGGTTGACTTGCAGAATAGTAGAGGCCAGTTCAGTCTGCCGTTGGCATATCTGCACGACTGGATGAACCGCAAGTACAACGAGACGTTTAATTTCGATTAACCTTAATAACACACCATGATAAGCTATGTATATGTAGACAGGAGCGGGCACAAGAAAGCCCGCCCTGTTAAAAACCGAAAGGAGTATCTAGCCATAAGAAACACCGAGGCTAACGCGAAGAACTACGCGGCGGCACGAGCCGGCGATAAGAACGCCAAGGCGCGACTGAAGCAGTTTAACTACAACGACCTGCTACCCAACGGAGTGCTGAAGGGCTGTTGCCACACGGCGTCGACCTTTGCCCACGACATCGACTGTGGCGACGAGCAGGAGTGCAAGGCGATAGCGGCCCGACTGCTGGAGAAGAAGGACGAGATACAACTGCTTGAGCTATCCGTGTCGAGCGGGTGGGGACTGCATGCCGTGTGTGTGCGCCAGCCCCATCACACCATACTCGAGTCGCAAGTGCACATATCTATCGTAACCCAGACGGAGATGGACACATCGGCCCACGACCAGCAGAGAATCCTCTATACCGGTCCGGCCACCGACGACGTGCTATTGTATCTGGATGATGCGATATTCAGAGAGACGATGACCGAGGAGCAGAGTGTCGAGGAGTATGCCGCCCTGAAGGATCGCGAACGTCGCGGCGAGGAACAAGTGCCGCCTGGGGCTAAGAAGGCGAATAAGCATTATCGGCCGTGGGAGGAGGATGGTGTGCTTGCTGACGTCCGGCGCCATGACAGGGGACAGGGACCAGTCACAAAGTCTTGTGACAGGTACCAGTCCCCAGTCACAGCGAGCGATTTGTCCCCAGTCACAGCTGACCAGTCTCTAGTCACAGGAGGGAAATCCTTCAAGGGGATTCCTTACTCGGAAATCATTGCCGAATGGTGGCGGCAGAATGGTGGCGAACCGCAGGAGGGCGAACGCAACGTAAAGCTATACCAACTGGCCGTGAGCCTGCGATCCATCTGCGACAACAGCAAGCGACTGCTGATGGAGATAATGCCTCGCTACGGTCTGGAAGAGGTGGAACTGGAGCGCATAGTGGATTCGGCCTGCAAGGAGCCACCAAAGGGTGTGTCGAAGGCCATGAACGCCGTGCTATACGCGCTTGACGAGAACGTGGTTGACAAGAAAGATACCACCTACGAACCGCTGGAGGAGATAGACCAGTGGCTGATGGAGTGGGGCGAGCGATTCGAGGGTATGTTTGATGACTATCCGCTACTACGCGACATCTGTCAGGGTCTGAAGCGCAACCAGTATCCGGCGGCTATCTTTGTGGGTGGCGGACTGGCCATGACGCTGATGACGCGATGCTCGTACAGTTTCTACCATCGTCCGCAGGAGTTGCGCCGCCTGAACAACTCTACGCTGATAATCGGCGACCCTGCCAGCGGAAAATCGTTTGCCACTAGACTTTATGACCTGCTGGCTGCACCCATCGAAGAGGCCGACCAAGCAGGCAAAGATGCCATCAACGCCTATCGCGAGGAGATGCGCACCAAAGGCGCCAACAAGGAGAAACCGAAGAAACCTAAAGTGGTGGTGAGGGCGCACCCAGCACGTACCAGTAATGCCCAGTTTATACAGGATATGGTGAACGCCGTGGAGGAGGTGGACGGGCAGAAGATGCAACTGCACATGCTGACCTTCGACACCGAGCTCGACAACACGCTGTCGATACAGAAGGGCGGATCGTGGATTGACAAGATGAGTCTGGAACTGAAGGCATTCCACAACGAAATCGACGGTCAGGCTTACTCTAACAACGACTCGGTGATACAGACCTTCAAGGTGACGTGGAACTACATCTACACCGGCACGCCCATAGCGCTGAAAAAGAAGGTGAACGAGCAGAACTTCGGCTCCGGACTGGCCACCCGACTGACGTGCATACCTCTGCCCGCCACTAACTTTGAGATGATGACGCGCGAGGAGAAGGTGGACTACGAGAGCGACAACCGATTGCGCGAGTGGGCCGTGCGCCTGGACAAGACCAAAGGTGTGCTGAAACTCGACAAGATAGTGGACGAGCTATACGACTGGACCGCCCGCCGAATGGCCGACGCCAAGGAGGACAACTCGCACGCTGACGAGATGCTGCTGAAGCGATGCGCCTATCACGGCATCAACTTTGCCGCGCCATTCATCATGATGCGTCACTGGGACCAGATGCACAAGGATGGCGACTACTGGTGTGGTGACTTTGAGACCGACGAGAAAGACTGGCAACTAGCCGAGCTGCTGGTCAATGTGCAATATGCTTGTCAGCGCTATTTCTTCGGCGGACTGGCGCAGAAGTACTTCGACGATAAGAAGCGTGATGCATCCTACAACATCCGCCGCAAAAGCAAGTCGTTCGACGGATTCAACCGCCTGCCCGAGGAGTTTACTACCGACGACGTGATGCGCTGTTTTAACTTGACCAACAATGGCGCGGCCAAGTCGAGAGTAAAGCGACTGATAAAGGATCATCTGGTAGAAAAGAAGGGCGATTTCGTGGACAACGGCACCACCAAGGCCATTTACAGAAAAATAGGAACAATGCTATGACACGGGTACGCAGGTACGCGGGGGCATTAAAAAGAAAAAGTGCAGAGGGGTTGAAGCCTCTGCACTTTATGTTGTTTAGTAATTGAATTCTCCGAATTCTGACTTGATTGTCAAAGATTTTGGTCCTTCTTCGATGTGGCCTACTACCTGGGCATCGATGTTGAATGTGCTGGCCAGAGCGATGACCTTCGGGGCAATCTCCGGGCGCACGTAGATCTCCATGCGGTGACCCATGTTGAACACCTGATACATCTCCTTCCAGTCGGTGCCTGAACACTCGTGGATGGCACGGAAGAGTGGTGGAACAGAGAACATGTTGTCCTTGATTACGCGACAGTTGTCGCTCACAAAGTGCAGAACCTTGGTCTGGGCGCCACCGGTGCAGTGTACCATTCCGTGAATCTCGGGACGGAGCTCGTCGAGCAGCTTCTTGATTACGGGTGCGTAGGTGCGGGTAGGCGAGAGAACCAGTTGACCGGCATCGATGGGCGAACCCTCGACGGCGTCGGTAAGACGGTACTTGCCACTATAAACCAGTTCGTCGGGCACGGCGTGATCGTAGCTTTCGGGATAGTTCTCAGCCAGATACTTAGCGAAAACATCGTGACGGGCTGAGGTGAGTCCGTTAGAACCCATACCGCCGTTGTAACGCTTCTCGTAAGTGGCCTGACCTGTTGACGACAGACCAACGATAACGTCGCCTGGACGGATGTTGGCATTGTCGATAACGTCGGAGCGCTTCATGCGACAGGTAACGGTGCTATCCACGATGATGGTGCGAACCAGGTCGCCTACGTCGGCAGTCTCGCCGCCAGTGGGATAGATGCCGATGCCCATTTCGCGGAGCTCGGCCAGCAGCTCATCGGTGCCATTGATGATGGCCGAGATGACCTCGCCAGGGATGAGCATCTTGTTGCGGCCGATGGTGGAACTTACCAGGATGTTGTCGACGGCACCCACGCAGAGCAGGTCGTCGGTATTCATCACGATGGCATCCTGAGCGATACCTTTCCAAACAGACAGGTCGCCAGTCTCCTTCCAATACATATATGCGAGGGCCGACTTGGTGCCGGCGCCATCGGCATGCATGATGTTACAATACTCAGGGTCGCCCCCCAGAATGTCGGGGATAATCTTGCAGAAGGCCTGCGGAAAGATTCCCTTGTCAATGTTTTTGA
>JAEEGK010011462.1_pt1 | contig 20259 bp, 20 predicted proteins | sample 8958771 | NCBI WGS metagenome assembly JAEEGK01 (sample SAMN16246547, study PRJNA631951) | gut metagenome | biome: gut microbiome; feature: rumen; material: SC-attached | host: Bos | place: Iran: Karaj | collected 2018-10
GTTATCCACAGTTCAGCAGGTGCCATCAACGAATCAGATGTTACACTTGCTTCTGCCGATTCAAATGCAATTATCATCGGCTTTAACGTTCGTCCTACTCCAAAGGCAAAAGCTCTTGCAGAGCAGGAACAGGTTGATATCAGAAAATACAATATCATCTATAAGTGTGTTGAAGAAATTCAGGCCGCTATGGAAGGTATGCTTTCTCCGGATACAAAGGAACAGACAATTGGTGGCGTAGAAATCCGCAATACATTCAAAGTTCCAAAGATTGGAATCATTGCCGGTTGTTACGTTACAGACGGTGTTGTTAAACGCAACGCTATGGTTAACCTTGTTCGTGACGGAATCGTTAAATATACAGGTAAAATTGCTTCCCTTAAACGCTTTAAGGACGATGCAAAAGAAGTTGCAGCCGGATTTGAATGTGGTTTGAGTCTTGAAAACTGGCAGGATATTCAGGTTGGTGACCACCTTGAAGTATTTGAATACATTGAAGTTGCCCGCAAACTCGGTGATGAACTGCATGATGACCGCGCCGAAAATGAAAAGAAAGCTGCCGAAGCTCAGGCAAAGGCAATGGCCGCAGCCCAGGTTGCTGAAGCTGCTGAAAAAGAGCAGTTAGCTGCTGAAAAGGCTGCCGGAAAGGCAAAAAAAGCTGCTAAAGCTAAAAAAGAAGCTGAAGCAAAAGAAGCGGCTGCATCTGGAGATGCAGAATAGAGCAGATTTACAGCAGCCGTTCAGAGAATAATTTCTGAGTGGCGTTAAAAGGTTTTTTATGGGCGAATTTAGATTAATCAGGCTTGGAGAACAGCTTCGCGAAGAGATTTCGCAGATGATTCTCCGTCAGCAGATAAAAGATCCTCGGGTTTCAACTTTTTTAACAATAAATCATGTAGAAGTTGTACGTGATTTAAGTTATGCAAAGGTAATGGTTTCAAGCTTTTTACCGGAAGAACAGGTTAAAAAGGGAGTTGCAGGATTGCAGAGTGCTGCAGGATTTATCCAGACGACGATTGCAAAAAAACTGCGGATCCGGCAGTTTCCTAAACTGACTTTTGTTGCAGATAATTCTATAAAAGAAGGTTTTGCAATGGTAAAAAAACTGGAAGAACTTGAAGCGGAGGAAGCTTCTGCCAAAGGCGACAAACAAAGCGAATAATAATTCAGTGATTGTTCTGTTCGCGAAAAAGCCGGGCAGAACAAGTTTTTCTTCACTTTATACAATCAAAAAAGCTCTAAAAACTACAAAAGTAGGTCATACAGGAACTCTGGACAGTTTTGCGTCCGGGCTCCTTGTTGTGTGTGCAGGCTCTCTTACGCGTCTTGCCGGACGAATTACAGAGTTTGACAAGACTTATAAAGCCGTAATCAAATTTGGCGAAGAAACTGACACCTTGGAATGCACAGGAAAGGTTGTAAAAACAGCTCCTCTCCCGGTTTTTTCAGATTTGGAAAAAGCGTTTGAAAAATGGTCGGGTAAAATCATGCAGGTTCCGCCGGCTTTTAGTGCATTGCATTTAAACGGATCGCGTGCAAGCGATTTAGCCAGAAGCGGAAAAGCTGTTGAACTGGCTGCGCGTCCGGTTGAAGTTTTTTCTTATAAAATTATTGATACTCTTTTCGACGATGTTGAAAAGAAAAAGGTGCGCGCATGTCTTGCTGAATTTTCTGTTTCTAAAGGTACGTATATACGTGCGCTTGCACGCGACATAGCATATTCTTGCGGCAGTGCAGGACATCTTGCAGGCCTTTTAAGAACCAGGGTTGGAAATTTCAGGCTGGAAGATGCAGCAGGTTTTTCAGAACTTGAAGATTTTTCTGTAAAGTCTGTCATGGATGCAGCGCCGAAAACCGCCGAAAAACAGGATTCGGAAGAAAGCCTTATTCAGGAATGTATTGAAAAATCCCTCCCTATGACAAAGGACCTTGCATTACAGTGCGGTTTTTCATGTGCGGATTTAGTTCCTGGAGCTGAAAAACTTTTTGAAAACGGCGCAAAACTTACTAATAAGATGTTTAGTTCGGGTCGCGAATTAAAAACCAATGAAATAAAGAATTGCGAAATAAAACATAGCGGCGGTATTAGAAACGATAGTCAGATTGCTGTTTTTGATTCACAGCAAAAATTCTGCGGAATTTTAAATTGTGTTAATGGGAAATTATCTTATGGATATGTTGTTCCAAAAGCTTCTAAGGTGTAAAGTAAAGGGCAACTTTAAGGCGCAAAAATGACGATTTTTACTTGGGATGCAATTTTACAATTCATAAACGGAACATCACCTATACCACTTCCGCCGTTTTTTTCAAAAGGAACGGCACTTACGATTGGAAGTTTTGACGGACCTCACATCGGCCACGCTAAATTAATAGAAGCTATTTTGAATCAGAAAAAAGAAAACGGATTTGCCCCTGGTGTCCTGACATTCCGGCGCCCGCTGACAGGTTACAAAAAAGGGGCGGCTTATAAAGGAGATGTTTCAACTCTTGCCCAGAGATTACAGTCTTTTAAAGAGCTTGGGGTAGCATTTGTTGTAGTAATTGACTTTTCTGATGAATTTTGTAAAATAGAAGGACGTGTTTTTTTAGAGTATCTGGTGAAATTTCTTAACATGAAGTTTATAGCTGAAGGAAAGGATTTTCACTGCGGGTATCGTGGTTCTACAGGAATGGATGAGATTTGTTCTTTTGCAGAACAAAACGGAATAAAAGCGGAAATTGTTCCGCCTGTTTTGTATGGAGAAGAGCGGGTTAGTTCTTCCAGAATCAGGGAAGATGTCTTGAACGGAGATTTTGCTCCCGTAAATTACATGCTTGCCCGTCCTTACAAACTTGATTGTCTTGGATTAGACTGGAAGGTTGAGGAAAAGGAAAACACGGTTTACTATTCGGCAGTAAAAAATCTGCTTCAGGTAATTCCTGCTGAAGGTAAATATCCGGTCAGGGTATTAATGTCCGATAGTTCAGAAATGAACAGCTGTAGAAGTGAACTGATTGTGGAATCTCAATTTCTTCGCCTTCAGGTTTCACAAACGGCAAACAATTCTATAGTTCGGGCAATAGAATTTATATAAGGACATCTAAAAAAACTCGCTTTCAGCGTTTTTTAGATGTCTGCGAGTTTTAATTCGTTTTAATAGCACGAATTAAAACATCGCTTTATCAGAGTTACCTCTAAAAACTTAAGTTTTTAGAGGTTCCAAAATTATTTTTAAGAGAGGCTTAGAATGGCACTTACAAAAGAAACATCTGCTTCAATCGTTAGCAGATTTGGTGCAAATGAAAATGACACCGGTAACACAAAAGTTCAGATTGCTTTGCTTACTGAACGTATCAAACAGCTTACAGCACATGTACAGCACTTCCCGAAGGATTCAAGTGCAAAACGCAGCATGATGAAGCTTGTTGGACAGCGCAGAAGCATGCTTAAGTATCTTGAACGCCGTGATTTGGAAACATATCGTAACCTTATCAAAGAATTAGGATTACGCAAGTAGTTTTAGTTAATAACGCCTGTTGGTGTTGCAGCCGCACGCACCGCAGGCTTTTTTTTATGCGGCAGTCTGTCTGCTCCGCATTCAGGCTTATAAATAGGAAGCTTCTAAAAACTTCAGCTTTTAGAAGCAACTTTAAAATGCGATGTTCTGAATCGCGCAATTTTGCGATTCGGAACTCGACGTCTTCTCTAAAGAGAATTTTAGAGAAGACAAAAGAACTATAAAGAAGTAGAAGGAAAGAATGGTAGAAAGAGTAACGTACAAGCTTGGCGACGACGAGCTTATCCTTGAAACAGGAAAAATTGGAAAACAGGCTAATGGTTGTGTTTATGCACAGTATGCAGGAACAGCTATTATTGCAACAGTATGTGCGTCAAGTGATGCTACGGAAGGAATGGATTTTGTTCCTGTAACCGTTGATTACAACGAAAAATTTTATGCTGCCGGAAAAATCCCTGGTGGCTTTGTAAAGAGAGAAGGTCGTCCGAAGGATAAAGAAATCCTTGTTTCACGTCTTATCGACCGCCCGATGCGTCCTCTTTTTGAAGTATCTTTTGGACGCGAAATTCAGATTGTTCCGACATGTGTTTCAACAGACGGAGTTCACACTCCTGATATTCTGGCTGTAATTGCATCATCTGCTGCAGTTACAATTTCAGATATTCCGTTCCACGGACCGGTTGCAGCATGTCGTGTTGCATATATTAATGGTGAATATGTAATTAATCCGACTTTCCAGCAGATTGAAAAGGCAGAACTTGAAATTGTTGTTGCCGGAACTGCAGAAGGTTTTACAATGGTTGAAGGTGGCGCACACGAAGCTTCTGAAGAAGTTATGCTTGGCGCGCTTGCAAAGGCACAGGGCTTTATTACAGAAATGTGCCACCTGCAGGAAGAACTTCAGAAAAAATGCGGAAAAGAAAAACTTCCGCTTGCTCCGCTCAATGTTGTTCTTGAAAATGCAGAACAGATTGAAGCAGAAGCAACACCTCTTTTGAAAGAAGCATGCTTCCGCGACGGAAAAATGAACCGCGGTAAAGCAATTAAAGCAGTTAAAAAGCAGGTTTCAGAAAAATACGCTGCACAGCTTGAAGACGAACATCAGAAAAAGCTTTTTGATGCTCTGTTCGATGATATCCAGTATAAATTGCTCCGCAAATCAATTATTGAAGACGGTGTTCGTATCGACGGCCGCAAATGCGATGAAATCCGTCCTATTACATGCGAAACAAATATTCTGCCACGTCCTCACGGATCTGCATTGTTTACACGCGGTGAAACACAGTCTCTGGCTGTTACAACATTGGGTACAGCATTGGATGAACAGGTTTACGATGATATCGACGGCGACAGAAGTGAACACTTTATCCTTCACTACAACTTCCCGCCATATTCTGTTGGCGAAGTTGGACGTCTTGCAACAGGCCGCCGCGAAATCGGTCACGGAAACCTTGCACGCCGTTCATTGGCTCCAATGGTTCCAAGCCGTGAAGAATTCCCGTATACAATCCGTGTAGTTTCAGAAATTATGGAATCTAACGGTTCCTCTTCTCAGGCTTCAACTTGTGGCGGATGTCTTTCTATGCTTGCCGCAGGCGTTCCAATGAAGAAAATGGTTGCCGGTATTGCAATGGGACTTATTACAGAACCTGAAGGCGACAATCCATACGGCCGCTACAAGATTTTGAGCGATATCCTTGGAGAAGAAGATCACCTTGGTGATATGGACTTTAAGGTAGCCGGAACAAAAGACGGTATTACCGGTTTCCAGATGGATATTAAGATTGCCGGTGTAACAACAGAAATTATGAAGAAAGCTCTGGAACAGGCTCGTCAGGGACGTCTTCACATTCTTTCTATTATGGAAAAATGTATCGACAAACCTGCACCAATCAGCCAGTATGCTCCAAAGATTCTTTCTATGAAGATTCCTGTAGACAAAATCGGTGCATTGATTGGACCTGGCGGAAAGAACATCAAGGCTCTTTGCGCAGATTACGGTGTAACAATCAATACAGATGATGACGGAACAGTTACAATTTACGGAAAAACAGGCGAAGCTGCTGAAAAAGCAAAGAAAGCTGTTAAAGGCATTACAGAAGATCCGGAAGTTGGAACAATTTACAATGGTACAGTAAAGCGCATTATGGACTTTGGTGCCTTTGTAGAAATCCTTCCGGGAAAAGAAGGTCTCTGTCACATTTCTAAACTTTCACGCAGCCGCGTAAGCAAGGTAACTGACGTTCTTAAAGAAGGTCAGCAGATTCCTGTTAAACTTCTTGAAGTTGACAAAATGGGACGTTTGAACCTTTCTTACATCGATGCAATCGAAGAACAGAAATAAAATTGTTATGCTGCCTGAGCGCACATAGCACATAAAACATGAAAAATCAAAATCCGCGGGCTTTACGGTTCGCGGATTTTTTTTATGCTTTTGATTCTTTTTGCTTCGTGCTGAATAAGTGAATAAAATCCACAGGTTTTATTATTCTGTGGATTTTTTTTTACTGTGGTGTTAGCATAAAAAACAAGAATATGAATATTTTTAATATTATCGGTCCTGTTATGATTGGACCTTCAAGCTCTCATACTGCCGGTGCCGTCAGGATAGGGCGTGTTGCAAATAAAATTCTGGACGGTGCGCTGCCTGCAGAAGTTAAAATTGAACTGTCTGGTTCTTTTGCACGCACTTATTCCGGACACGGAACTGACAGGGCTATTCTGGCAGGAATTATGGGCTACAAAAGCGACAGCCCTGAAATAAAAGATGCGTTTTCCATTGCAAAGCAGAAGAACTTAAAATACGAAATAATTGCGAAAGATATCCCGGATACTCATCCGAATACGGCACGTATAAGTATTTTGTGCCAGGACGGAAAAAAAAGGCTTGTGCAGGGCGAAAGTATTGGCGGCGGTAATATCAGGATTACGCAGATAGATGATATGAAGGTTGATTTTTCTGGCGAAAACAATACGCTTCTGGTTCTGCATTATGATAAACCGGGACTTGTAGCGGCTGTAACAAGCCTTATGTTTGAAGAATACAAAACCATGAATATTGCAACTTTTCAGCTTACAAGAGCATTTAAAGGCGGGCCTGCAATGATGACAATTGAAGTTGACGGGCAGGTTCCTGAAACTTTAAGGCAGGAAATAAAAAAAATACCTGATGTAATTAATATTTTACTTATAAAGGCGATATAAAATGTTTGCATATAAATCTATAGAAGAACTTGTAAAAACAGCGCAGGCTCAGGGCAAAAAGTTAAGCACCTTAATTATTGAAGATCAGGCACTTGAAATGGAACAGAGTGTTGAAGAATTATTTTCTAAAATGGATGCTGATTTTGAAGTTATGCTTGAATCTGTTAAAGAAGGACAAAAAAAGGAACAAAGATCAATGTCCGGGTTAACAGGCGGCGAAGGCTTTAAGATGAAGGATTATTCGGAAAAAACAGGAGGCGGCCTTTGCGGCAATTTTATTTCAAAAGCCATGAGCCGCGCCCTTGCCGTTTCCGGATGTAACGCTTCTATGGGAAAAATCGTAGCGTCTCCTACCGCCGGCAGCTGCGGAATTTTGCCCGGCTGCTTAATTTCTGTTTACGAAGATAAGAAAATACCGCGTAAAGATGTTGTTATGTCGCTGTTTACTGCCGGCGGTTTCGGCATGGTAATTGCAAATCAGGCAAGTATTTCTGGTGCGGAAGGCGGGTGTCAGGCAGAATGTGGCAGTGCTTCTGCTATTGCGGCCGCCGCCCTTGTGGAACTTATGGGGGGCACGCCCGCCCAAAGCGCAGATGCCTGTGCCATAGCAATTTCAAACCAGCTTGGACTTGTATGCGATCCCGTTGCAGGACTTGTAGAAATTCCGTGTATAAAGCGTAATGCCGCTGGCGTGATGATTGCTTTTTCTGCGGCAGACATGGCTCTTGCAGGTATTAAGTCTGAAATTCCTGTTGACGAATGTATTTGTGCAATGCATCAGGTAGGGCAGTCTTTACCGTCTGCATTAAAAGAAACCGCTTTGGGCGGGCTTGCTTCTACGCCTACGGCCCTTGAATTGCAGAAAAAAGTATTTGGTAAATAAATCAGTAAAAATTATTTAAGAATATTCTGCTCGTTTTTTAATTTTATCTGTAATTTTCTCTCTTTTAGGCCTATTTGGTAAAAATTAAGCAAAATTTAGCATGAATTTCAATAATTTTTTTAATTATTTGTGTGACAAATCCAGATATGCATGTTAAATTATTTATAACAAAGAAAGCAGAAAACTAAAGGCTTTCTAATTGCCAAAAACGAGGAGGAATTAACATGAGAAAAATTGTATTATTTTCACTTTTAGTATCATTGTTATTGGTTTCCTGCGGAAAATCATCCCAGGGAAATAAGGCAAGTTCTGGTGGTTCCGGACACAAGAAGGAACTTATTATTGGTACGGCGGTAGATATCAATAATCTGAATCTTCAGAAACAGTCAGATCAGATAAACAACATCTGTCTGAAACTTACACATCAGGGACTTTTCCAGCTTGATGAACAGAACAACCGCATTCCGTGTCTTGCAACAGAAGCAAAATGGATTGATGACAAGACAATTGAAATTTCACTTGTTCACAATGCGTGTTTCTCTGATGGCTCTCCGTTAACTGCAAAAGACGTAAAATTTACTTTTGACATGGCATTAAAAAATCCTGTAGCTTCAAATCTTACAGGTCTTATTTCTACTGATATTGTTGATGATTATACAGTAAGAATGAACATGCAGGGATATTCAAACGACTATCTTATGAGTTTAACATATATTCCTTTTGGAATTCAGTCTAAGGCTGCTTATGACAGTGGAAAGGAAGAACCCTGGCTCATCGGTTCAGGTCAGTATGTATTTGACAAATGGGTAGAAGGTGAATATTCAACTTTTGTTAAAAATGAAAAATACTGGGGAACAAACCCGGGAATTGCAGAACGCATTACATTTAAGCCTTTGCTTGAATCTTCAAGCCGTGTAATTGCATTACAGAACGGTGAAATTGATGTTTGTATTGACCCGCCTGTAGATGAACTTGAACTTTTGAAGAAGTCTAAGAATGTTACAGTACACGAACAGGCTGGAACTCGTTTGTTCTACTTTGGTGTAAACTGTACTAAAAAACCGTTTGATAACGAAAAAGTTCGTCAGGCAATTGCATGTGCAATTGACCGCAATTCTGTTATGCAGGCTGCCGTAAAAGGCAAGGGAACTCCACAGACAACAATCTTAAACCGCGGTCTTTGGGGATTCTATGATGAAATGCCTGGCTTTAACTACGATGTAGAAAGAGCTAAAAAACTTCTTGCAGAAGCAGGTTATGCAAACGGATTTAACACAACAATTACAATTGCAAACTCTTCTCCATACACAGCAATTGCTCAGGTAATCCAGGCAAACATGAAGGCTGTTGGAATTAATGTTGAAATAAAAACAATGGAAGATGCAACATTAAAGGCAACATGTAAGGCTGGTACACATGAAATGTTCCTGTGGAGATGGAACGAAACAATCCGTCCGGACTGTGTATACCGTGATTTGTTCTATACAGGAAGCGGTTCAAACTTCCATCACTATGCTGATAAAAAAGCTGATGTTCTTGTTGATAAGGTTCTTACAGATCGTGACCTTGACCAGCGTAAGAAAGACAGTATTGAACTTCAGACATATCTTGTAAATGCATGTCCTCAGGTTCCTCTTTACATTGCAAATCTTGTAATCGCTTACAACAGCAACCTTGTTATGCCGTTCTTCCGCTCTGGCGGAGACCATGAATGGTTTAACGCATACGTAAAAGAATAAAACTTGACGGTTCGGAGCGAAGCTCCGCAATGCATACAGGCAGCTATGCTGTCTGTGTAAACTATTGAACAAAGGGGCAAAAGTTGCGGCATGAAAATGTAAATGCCCCTTTGTTCTTCTTCATCAAAATTTAAAATGGAGAATCTTAAATGCTGAAATATATCATTAAGAGAATTCTTCTTATGATTCCGGCAATTCTGGCAACGTCTTTTATAATTTATTTTGCCATGAATATGACTGGTGGAGATCCTGCTCTTACTATTGCCCCTGAAAATGCTACCGAAGCCCAGCTTGAGCAGATTAGGATTGAACTTGGTTTAAAAGATCCTCTTTTAGTCCGCTATGGAAAATACATGCTGGGTATGCTTAAAGGTGATTTGGGCAAAAGCTATGTAACAAAAAAAGATGTATTTAAAACTTATATGGACCGCCTGCCTAATACTTTGGAACTGGCCTTTTCTGCGGTTCTTATTGCAACGCTTATTGCAGTTCCGTTAGGAATTTATACTGCCATTCATCAGAATACATGGAAGGATACTGGTGGAATGGTTTTTGCCTTGTTCGGTGTTTCTATGCCGAATTTCTGGCTGGCTTTGATGCTGATCCTTCTTTTTTCAGTTCAGCTGCAATGGTTTCCTTCCGGCGGTAAAGGCGGAATAAATACTTTGGTTTTACCGGCTGTAACGGTTGGACTTGGTTTTGCAGCCCTTATTACGCGTACAACAAGAAGTGCAATGCTTGACGTAATCAGACAGGATTACATGACGACAGCTCGTGCAAAAGGTGCAGGGGAGCGCAATGTTATTTTTCAGCACGGTCTTCGCAATGCGCTGATTCCTATTATTACTGTAATCGGTATGCAGCTTTCCAATGCGCTGACAGGTTCCGTACTTGCAGAAACTGTATTTTCATGGCCTGGAATCGGACGCCTGATAGTTGATTCAATTTCTAAGCGCGATACTCCTATGGTAACGGGTGCAATTATTATGTCGTGCGTTCTTATGTGTGTTGTAAATCTTTTAATTGATTTGATTTACGCTTTCTTTGATCCGCGTATAAAAGCTCAGTACGCTAAAAAAGGATGATTATTATGGCAGATAAAGAAAATGACGTTAAAGCGGTAAAAAGCCGTTCGCTTTTGCAGCAGACATGGCACAGGCTTTTAAAAAATAAAGGCGCTGTAATAGGCATGATTTTCCTGCTGGCACTTATAATTGTTTCTCTGCTTGCAGGATTTATTTACGATTACGACAAGGATATTATTGCGATTGACGTAGCAAACGCCTTGCAAAAACCATCGCTAAAACATCTTTTTGGAACTGACAATCTTGGCCGTGATATTTTTGCGCGTATCATTTACGGCGCGCGCTACTCTCTTGCAATAGGAGTTGGGGCAGTTTCTATTGGTCTTGTAATAGGAATAACTTTAGGCGCAATTGCAGGATTTTATGGTGGGCTTGTAGACCAGATTATAATGCGCGTTGTAGACGTATTTTATTCAATTCCGAACATTATGATTGCGGTTGTAATTGTTTCTTTGCTTGGAACAAGTACTGTAAATCTTCTGATAGCGTTGTGCTTTACCTGCGCCACAAGCTTTACCCGTATAGCGCGCGCCGCGGTAATGACTATCCGTGACCAGCAGTATGTTGAAGCTTCTTATGAATTAGGTCTTCCTACATGGAAGATAATTCTAAAGCATATTCTTCCAAACTGTCTTTCTCCGATTATTGTTCAGGTAACTCTTTTAATCGGTACAACAATTATTGCAGCTTCTTCGCTTTCCTTCCTTGGAATAGGCGTTCCTTCTCCTGCTCCTGAATGGGGAGCAATGCTTTCTGAAGGACGCAAATATGTTCGTGTTGCAGGCTACATGTGCGTAACACCTGGAATTGCAATCATGCTTACGGTTCTTGCCTTAAATCTTTTAGGTGACGGTCTGCGTGATGCTCTTGATCCAAAAATGAAAAAATAGGGTAGAAATATGTCGGAAACTGTACTTGAGGTTAAAGACCTTGTTGTAAATTATCAGACTGACGACGGCTGTGTTGAAGCCGTTAATGGTCTTTCATTTTCTCTTGCAAAAAAACAGACTTTGGGACTTGTAGGCGAAACTGGAGCCGGAAAGACAACTACGGCACTTTCTATTCTGCGCCTTATTCCAAATCCACCGGGAAAAATTATAAGCGGTTCAATTACACTTAACGGCAGGGATGTTCTTGCCATGAATCAGGAAGAACTTGAAAAAATGCGCGGCACTGATGTTGCCATGATTTTTCAGGATCCGATGACCGCTTTAAATCCAGTTATGACCGTTGGTGAACAGATTGCTCAGGTTTACATGCTGCATGAAAAAATCGGTAAAAAAGAAGCTTTTGAGAAAGCAAAGGATATGCTTAAACTTGTAGGAATTGCAGAAAGCCGCGCCTATGATTATCCGCACCAGTTTTCAGGCGGAATGAAGCAGCGTGTAATTATTGCAATTGCACTTGCATGTAATCCGCAGCTCCTTTTGGCTGATGAACCGACAACTGCGCTTGATGTTACGATTCAGGCTCAGGTTCTTGAATTAATCCGCGAACTTATTCAAAAACGCGACATGTCCATGGTTTTAATTACCCATGATTTAGGCGTAGTTGCAGAAGTTTGCGACAATGTTGCCGTAATGTATGCCGGCCGCATTGTGGAAATTGGAACTGCCTGGGAAATTTTCAACGAAACTGCCCATCCTTATACTGAAGGACTATTTGATTCGCTTCCAAATTTAAAGCAGCGTGGCGAAGAGCTTGTTCCTATAAAGGGAATGATGCCTGACCCGACTAATCTGCCGAAAGGCTGCGCATTCTGTCCGCGCTGTCCGTATGCAACGGAAAATTGTTCAAAAGCCGTGCCACAGATGCGCCATTTAGGCGGAACTCACTATGTTTCCTGTGCAGCGTATGAACATGCAGGCTTTAAACTGAGGGGGAAATAATGGGAAAAGTTTTACTTGAAGTTCAGAACCTTACAAAATATTTTTCAACTCCTGCAGGACAGCTGCATGCTGTAGACGGAGTTAATTTTAAACTTGAAGAAGGCAAAACCTTAGGAATTGTAGGCGAATCCGGCTGCGGAAAATCTACTACCGGACGCGTCATCCTGAAGCTTATAGAACCTACTGCCGGAAAAATCATTTTTGACGGACAGGATATAACCAATTACAGCCGCGGAAAAATGCGTCCGCTCCGTACAAAAATGCAGATGATTTTTCAGGATCCTTTTTCGAGCCTTGATCCAAGACAAACTGTTTCGCAGCTTATCGCCGAACCGATTATCGAACACAAGCTTATACATGGCAAGGCCGCTATCGAAAAGCGTACGCTGGAGCTTATGGAAACAGTAGGACTTGCGCCGCGCCTTATGAACACATATCCGCACGAACTGGACGGCGGCCGCCGTCAGCGTATCGGAATTGCACGTGCACTTGCCGTAAATCCAAAGCTTATTGTCTGCGATGAACCTGTAAGTGCGCTTGATGTTTCAATTCAGGCACAAATCCTTAATCTTCTGAAAAAGCTTCAGAAAGACCTTGGTTTAACGTACATATTCATTACGCACAATCTTGCCGTTGTAAAATATTTTTCTGACGATATTGCCGTTATGTATCTTGGTCAGCTTGTAGAAAAAGCTCCTTCTGATGATATTTTTGCAGAACCGATGCATCCGTACACAAAGGCTCTTCTTTCTGCAATTCCTGTTCCGCGCGTTACAAAAGAAAAGGTAAAACGCCAGCTGATTCGCGGGGAAGTTACAAGCCCTGTAAATCTTCCGGACGAATGCCGCTTTTTAAAACGCTGCGACGAATGTGATAAAAATAACGAGCAGATTTGCCGTGCAAAAAATCCGGAATTGCGTGAAATAAAACCGAATCATTTTGTTGCGTGCAGCTGTGTAAAATGAGGTTTGCTTATGAAGACAAAAAATTATGGTCATAGAGGATACAGTTCAAAATATCCAGAAAATACAATGCTTTCTTTTAAGAAGGCCGTTGAAGCCGGAGTTGACGGAATAGAACTTGACGTTCAGCTTACAAAAGATAATCAGGTTGTAATTATTCATGATGAGCTGGTTGACCGCACTACAAACGGAAAGGGCAAGGTAAAGGATATGACATTGAGCGAACTTCAGTCGCTTGATGCGTCATCTGTTTTTGCCGGCAAGTATGGTATAAACAAAATTCCAACATTGGAAGAATATTTTGAATATGTAAAAGATCTTCCGATTATTACAAATATCGAAATGAAAACCGGTAAATACGAATATAAGCCTATGGAAAAAATGGTTTACGATATGATTTGCCGCTACAAGCTTCAGAAAAAAGTTCTTATTTCAAGCTTCAACCATTATACAATCCTGCGTATGAAAGAATTTGCGCCGGAACTTGAATATGGATTTTTAACCGAAGACTGGATTATCGATGTCGGCAATTACCTAAAAAAATACGGCGTACAGAGCTTTAACCCGGACTTCCATAATCTTATACCGGAAGTTTTAAAACAGGTTCAGGATTTGGGAATCGCGATAAACTGTTACACTGTAAATGATGAAGAAGATGTAATTGCTCTTGCAAAAGCCGGTGTAGACGGAATTATCGGCAACTACCCGGAACGCACGGCTCAAATCCTAAAAAAGTTCTATAGTGAAAAATAATTTAAAATACGGCCGTACAAAAGTTTTGGTATTGCAATACAAAAGTTTTTTTATTGCAATGAATGAGTTTAAAGATTGCAATACAAAAGTTTTTGCATTGCAATGAACGAGTTTAAAGATTGCAATACCAAAACTTTGGCATTGCAATGAAAAAGTTTTTGCATTGCTGTACAAAAGTTTTTTCATTGCAATAAATTTAAAAAATTAGTGCCGTTCATTGACACTGTTAACTACTATACTTTGGTACAGAAAAATTAACCAAACAACAATACTAAAGAGAAGTAGAATCATGATTACAGGCTTTCCAAGTCCCGCTCAGGGCTATGAAACAAACGGTATAGATTTAAATAACGAACTCATAAAACATCCTGCTGCAACTGTTCTTATGCGGATAGACAGCAATCATTACACAAACATGAGCATATATAACAATGACATTTTAATTATAGACAGGGCAAAAAAAGTTAATCAAAACTCACTTGTAGTCTATGAATCTGACGGAGAGTTTAACTTAGGAAGGGTTTACAACTTAAAAGGCGAAACGTTCATTACAGGAGTTGTAACCCATGTAATTCATACGGTTAAAGAATCATTATCAATTTAAGCTTTTCGCCAAAAGACTTTTTTACATGCTGATATAAACTTATAAAGCCGCACTTTCGTACAAAGCAAGATTTTTATTTTTATCTATTATTTTCTTCCCTTTTCTACCACTCAAACCGAGCCCAGCGGTCGTTCATTTTTGGCAGCAGTTTTGCAAAAAGCCGGCCGCGAACTGAGTGTTTTTTCATTTCCTCGTTAAAGCTGTGCTCTTCCACAAAACGGATTCCCTCGCACAGGTCAGCAATTTCCTGACCGCTCCTGGTACCGCTTTTAAAGACCGCATTCGTGTTTTTTACAGTGTCGTGGTATTTCTGATTTTTGACCATGAGGGGATTGTTCTGCTCGGCAATCAGAGTTCCGCCCGGGAAATTTGTTTTTAAAACAGCAAGAAGTTTTGCAATTTCTTCCAGGGTAAGATACATAAAAAGCCCTTCGGCAAGAAAAAGCACTTTACAATTCCTCTTTGAAATTTCTGCCTTTACAGATGCGCACCAGTCTTCCTCAAGCACACTGCCTGAAATCATACAGACCCGCTCCCGCTCATCAAAAACTTTCTTCCTGAGCTCGATTGAATCCGGTAAATCAAGGTCAAACCAGAAGATAGAACCATTATCTATCCTGGAAAAACGGTTGTCAAAGCCTGCTCCCATGTTCACGATTACCGCCGATGGATTTTTTTCGATGAAATCTTTCACCATTTTATCCAGCATTACAGTTCTTGCAATGACTCCTTCATGCGACATGAATTTATCAAATGGCTTAGTATCAATTCCGAGTTTTTTTATCATTTCGACTGCAATTTCGTCCCGGACACGTGGATTTTTACGAAGGCTTTCGCTTGCCTTGATTGCCACAGGAATCAGGGCAGTTGTCTCAACATCACCAAGATTAATAGTCATTTTTCTATTCCCCCAAAAAAAGCGGCTGTCCCAGAAATTAACACTTCACTGGACAGCTTTTTTATTTTTTTATATTTTGCTATTTCAATTTTGTTCAATATTTTTAACCTCTAAAAAAATATGCAAGTTTGATGAAGCATTTTCCTTACACTGCAGAAGAGGAACTCTTCCTCAGCAAACTTGCAAAAGACCCGATGTGGCTAATATTGGGATGTTAGTTGTAGATAACACAGGTTAGTGTACGCTTTGTGGAAGAATCTGTCAAGGACAGCTTTTTTCGCCATATTTCCGTCTCTTACAGTTTCCGGCTGACGGCCTTTTTGCGGCTGGCAGATGAAAAGAGAATTCTTAAGCCCGAATGTTACGACGGATATTAATTGTATTCCTGTGGTTGATTAGCAGTTTATACATATCCGTATAAAATCCTATCTTTTAACGTTATTTTATGATAAAATAAGAGAAAACGAATTCAAGTAAAAGTTTTATACCGACGCTTTTTGCAGCCTAAGACTTTTATCAAAGATCCGTATAATATTTGTTATACGGACACGCCACTGGCGTGGTAGAAAAAGTAAACTAAAAATTTAAATATTTTAAGTTGTAAAATTTATTAGGATTATATATGGCAATACTAAAAGCAAATGATGGTTTTGAAATTGAATTACGATTAAAACTCGGAATTCAACAACATGATTATGGATTAAGTATAACCTTAAAAAAAGACGGAAAACCATATCTAATTCCAGAATCTAAAAATGAACATTGTGATCCTATAGATTATGAAAATTATCGAATGATGGATTATGAATATCATGGTTCTGATAAGATTTTTCCAACTATTAGAGAGTATGCCTTAAACATTAAAAAGAATAATTTAAAACATGCTTTTGGATTCTGTTGTTGGCCTGATGAATATATAACAATGTCCTTTTCAAATGATGAAAAGTCAGATGTTGTTTCAGTAAAAATCGTATATGATTATTGGGCTCTTGATGAAATAAAGTTTAAGGAATTTGGAATTATTGATGGGAATTTCAGTTTTACAACAACAAAAAATGACTTTATAAAATTTTACGAAGATTTGGAAAATGAATTTTCTATCGAAAAAAATCCTAAGCGTGTTTTGTTAAAATCAGAAGATGCTTCTGAAGAACCTTTTGAAGACGAAAAGAAAATTATAAAAAAACAAAAAAAGATAGATACAGACAATCCTGTTATTATAATTGATGAAGAGCTTTTTTCTCTCAAAAAACAAAAAGGAAATTATGAAGCAATAATTAAAGAATTAAGTAATAGTTATTATATAGTAATATTTTGCAAGTCAAAAAATACAGATATATTTAATGATAATGAAAAAATAATAAAATTGAAAAAAAAGTACTATCCTAAAAATGAACAAATTATTTATTTAAGAGATGAAAGATCCTCATTAAGTATTTATTGTTGTTTAGATAGATATATTACAAGTATTTGGTTTTCAGATTGTTGTAAAAAAGATTGGAATATTGTCTTGCAAAAAATCCAGGATTGTATAATAAATCCACCACCATTAACTAATTTAAGTGATGATGATGGAACTTGTACATATGCTATATTTTAGAAAACAGCATAACAGCGATTAGACTGACAGCTTACAGAGCCGAAAAAAATGAAAGAATTATTAGATAGATTAGAGAAATTTTCGGAATTTGATAATCCTTGCTCTTATATAAAATCTGAATATGTAGATTTTGAAGAAGTCTATTATCACTATTTACAATACTATAATAACATAGAAAATTCTTTTTTTGATAATTTTTGGAATTCAGATTTAGAAAAGTATCTAATTCAACTAATTGACTGTTTGGGGTATCATTGGAAGTATTACGTCTTTGATTTATTTAATTCTGTTTTCCAAAAATATGAAATAGAATATTTTACTGATAAGTTTATTGCTGAATCTTCAAAAACAATTAAGGAATATTTTAAAAATAATCCCAAGGAAATATTTTATCCTAATTTTGAAAAATATCCGAAAAATTGGAAGACTGTTTTTAGAAATTTACCACCCTCTCCTGAATTGGTTTCTGAATATTTTTATAATGATTTGTCAGATTATCTAACCTCAAAAGGCATAAAATTAATTTTTGACAAAAAAGTTTCAATACGAGTAAGAACAAGACGAAGTAAAGCTACAGGAGAAATTTTTTCTGATGTGAAAAATTGTGGTGATATCGAACTACAAAATTTTAAAATTTATTACTCTTACACAGATTTTGATATTTTTAAAAGAATTGGTTCTGATGAAAATGTAAAAGAGAGTATTAAGGAACTTCGCAAATTATTTGATTTTCTAAAATTTATTCCAAAAGAAAATGCTACTTGCAAATCAATTTATAAAGATATTGGAATAGAAAAATATGCTACTTTTGTTAATATTGCAAAAAATTGTTATTGGCCTTCTCGTTATTCAGGTGTATATGGTAATTGGATGTCCGCAATAAAGGAAACAGGTTTTCTTGGCGATAATCCAATAATAAAAGGTTTTTATGGTTACAGAGTTCTTGCGAAAGACGGACATGTTTGTAATAGCCTAGCAGAAAAGATTATTGATGATTTTTTCTTTGATAATTTAATTGAACATGAAAAAGAACCAGCTTATCCAGAGAATATCAAAAGATTTGTTGGAAAAAAAATTCGTGCGGATTGGAAAATAAAAGATTATTTTGTTGAGTATTTTGGATTACAAACAAATCCGGAATATGCAAAAAAAACAGATGTTAAAATAATGGCTTGTGATCTATTTAATGTAAAATTAATAAAATTGTTTCCTGGTGATGAAAATCATTTAGAAACAATTTTTAAAGAATTTATTTCAGTCTAACAAAGGTTATGTGGACGCCCGCACAGGGGCGCTTCCGAAGGAGAAAAGATGAAAAAAATAATCTCTATAATTATATTTTTATCTATAACTTTTAGTTCATTTTGTTTTGATTACAACAAAGATAATTTCTCCGTTGAACTAGATATAGAAACGCGTTTATTCGTTTATAAAGATAATATATACATTCTTGGGTGTTATGGTAAATTATGGTCAGATAAAAGGCCTGAGAAGATTGTAAATGAATTTGGTTTTGCAGAATTGCATATAAAAGAAAATCCATATTATGGTAATTTCAAAAAAAAATTAAAAGGTACTTATTTCCTTGATCTTAATGGCGAAATTATTTCTATAGATTTTTTTGATAATAATTATAATACTGAAGAAATAAATGACTTATACAAAAATGTTTATGGTGGTATTAAAAACATCAAAGCATCTTCTGAGCTAACAGAAACATTAAACAATAATAAAACTGTTTATTCAGTTGAAAATGTCCTTACAGTTGGAGCTGAAAGAACACTCGGACATTTTTTCAGAACTATAGGTTGTCCTTGGGTTCCAGATATTAAAATAGATAAGAATCCTTATATTGATTTCGAATTAAAGTTTGATGCAATATGTACAGTTCATATTCTTCCGGGATTTATTGATTTTGACCGACAGCATTTATGGAAACAAAATGCCAGACCAAAAACAATAGAAATAATAGATTTAGAAACATCAGAAAGTTTGGGCAAATATACAATTGATGACAGCATTAAATTCACAAGTATAAACCTACCTAGAAATGTAAAAAAAGTAAGGATTCGTTTTATTGATTTTTATCCCGGCACAAAGTATCAGGATCCGTGTGTCGCCGCAATATATTTTGGAACTGACAAATGGCCACAGAAGGGAAATTATGGAAAATCCACGTTTGAAAAAGATGGCTATTTTATAAAAAAATTAGAAAATCAAGAATAATCACATAACAAAGGTTCGTATATTTACACTATTGCTATGATTCTTTTCTTCATAGTTTATACACTTCTATTAAAAGAACCCATTATTCTAATCTATCTCTTATTTTTTGTTCCTGCTCTTTTAGATATGATCTTAATAACGCAGTATTCAAAATATAATGGTTTTTATAGTAATGGAATAGTAAACGGATCTTTTCTTGAGTGGAAAGAAATCTTTTCTTGGAAAAAAATAGATGAAGATAAATTATCTTTTTTAAAACAAGATGGATTAAGATTTGATATGGAGACTAACCTTAAACAGAAATTAATAATTGATTTTATGATAGAAAAAGGTATTCAGGAAGAAAAATAAAGAATATTTCATAAAGCAAGTCAAGCTTGCTTTATGAAATGAAATTGAACTTTAAGGTTTGGACAAAGAAGTGGTTGTACGCGGCTTTGCGCCGCTTGAACCAAATATAAATATCCGTTTGACATATACACGTAGCGCAGATATAATATACTTATGATAAAGAGTTTTGCGGATAAAGAAACGGAACTTATCTATAATCAGAAATTTTCAAAAAAGCTACCGAATACAATTCAGAAAGTAGCCTTACGAAAACTGATGATGATAGATAATGCAAAGTGCCTTGAAGATTTAAGAGTTCCACCAAGCAATCATCTTGAACAGCTTTCTGGAAACAGAAAAGGTCAGCATTCAATCCGCATAAACGATCAGTGGCGTGTCTGTTTTACAGAAAAAGACGGACATTATTACGATGTAGAAATTGTGGATTACCACTAGGAGTAGATTATGTCTGATTTTATCGAAACACCAACAATTGGAGAAATCCTCAGCGAAGAATTTCTTATTCCTCTTGGAATCTCTGCATATAAACTGGCGCAGGCAATAAATGTTCCAACTTCCCGTATTCAGG
>JAEEGK010011465.1_pt1 | contig 20257 bp, 17 predicted proteins | sample 8958771 | NCBI WGS metagenome assembly JAEEGK01 (sample SAMN16246547, study PRJNA631951) | gut metagenome | biome: gut microbiome; feature: rumen; material: SC-attached | host: Bos | place: Iran: Karaj | collected 2018-10
ATTCTTCTCTTCTTAAATTATTTTTGTATTTATTAGAAACTGTACTTTTACAAAAATCGCTTTTTAATATAAAATTTTTTCCCATTGATGATGATAAATTACTTTTTATTTCTTTGTTTATATTGTTTTTATTTGAAATATTATTTATGTTATTATTTATGCTTTCAATTTTTTTTTTTTCATTTTTTTCTTTTTTATTTTCTTCTTCTTTTTTCTCATTTTCTTTATATTCTTTTGAAATTTTTACTGTTTTTTTTTTGTTGATTTTCGCTTTCTTTCTTGTAATTTTTGGTGATTTAAATTTTCACAACTTTTATTTCTTTTTATGTTTATTATATTTATTTTTGTAAATATTCCTTTTTTTTTTGTAAAAGTATCTTCTTGTTTTTCACAAGCTACTATCATTTTTTTTTAATTTTTAATATATATTTTTATTCTATATTAATCCTATTTTACTTTTTTTAATTATTTTTTTTTGTAATTGTGATGTTATTTTTAATTAAATTTGTTTTATTTTTTAAGAAATTAAGGGAATAAAAAAATGGAAGATTATTCTTTTGAAAAAGATAATTTTAATGTTGAATCAGAAAATTTGCAAAATATAAATGAAGAGGAATTCTTTTATAAAACAAATTCAGATATTAATTTTAAAAAAAAAGAAAGTACATCTTTGATATTAAAAAATTATATTCATGGAGTATTAGATATAAATAAAGATAATATAGATGAAAAAGTACAAATATTAGGTAATAGAAGAGACATACATTCAATTGAGATTTTAATAAATGAGAATAAAATAAATACAACAAATAAAATACAATTTGATACAATAAGAGCATATAGCTTATATTATAATTTCACTAAATTTATATCAAATATATCAAATTTATTTTATGAATGTTCATCATTAACTTTTTTAGATTTATCTAATTTTTCTTCAATAAATATAATAAATATGAGTAATTTATTCAATGGATGTATTAATTTAACTTATTTAAATTTAAGTAATTTAAATACTCAAAAAGTAACAGATATGAGTTTTATGTTTAATGATTGTTTTTCTATAACAAATTTAAATGTATCTAGTTTTATAACTGATAATGTTACTAATATGTCCAATATGTTTTGTCATTGTAAATCTTTAAAAGAATTAAATTTATCTAATTTTAATACTTTTAATGTTGTTAATATGAGTGATATGTTTAGAAATTGTTCTTCTTTAACAAAATTAAATTTATTTAATTTTAAAACTAATAATGTTATTAATATGAGTTATATGTTTTATCAATGTAATAATTTAGAACTTTTAAATATTAATAATTTTAATACTTTTCATTTAATGTATATGAATCATATGTTTTTTAATTGTTCTAAATTATTATTTTTAAATTTATCTTCTTTTAATATTAATAAAGTTAATAAATTAAATGATGTTTTTAAAGGAATAAATCATAATATTCATTTTATAATAAATGACCAAAAATTATTAAAGGAACTAGAAAAAAGTATAAATAAGGAAAATTAATTTTTTTCTCAAAGAAAAAAGCATTTTACCTATAGATAATTAAATTAATAAAAAACAATAAAAATTGAAAAATTAAAAAAAAATTTTTTTATTTACCATTATGAAATAAAAAAATGGATGAAATAAAATAAAAAAAGAAATATTAGAAATAATAGAATCAAATCTTCTTAAAGTAAATGAAAATCTTATAAACATTCAAATAAATTAGAAAAATAAATTATCATCAAAAATTTCAACATCAGATTTAATATAATTAATAAAATTAACATTAAAAGAAAAAAAAAAATTTTTTTTTATATACTCAAGTAGAATTAAAAAAAAGGATTCAATTCAAAAAAAGTATGATTCAAATTAAAAAGAAGAAGGTAAAGTAATAAAAAAAAAAATAATTTTCTTAAAGAAATATTTCTTTTGAATTAATTTTTATTTCTCCTTTAAAAAGAGTTTTACAAACTTTTTATTATATTGAAAATACTGTAAGAGAAGGTTTAATTGAAAAAGATAAAAAATGGAATGAATTTAACAAAATTAAAAGAATATTTTGATACAATAAATAAATATTAATTTAAATAATATTATTTTAATTTCTCATAGTATAATAATAGAATTCTAAATAATTAAGAAAAAGTTAATAAATCTCAAATTATCCTATTTCAAAATGAAAATATTATTAATATTTGTGTAAAGGATTTAAAGTAAGATAATGATAAAAATATAAATAACATATTTAATTGTATTACACTTAATCTATAATTAGAATATTTTTTCTTAAATTCAGATAAATAATATATAAACAAGTATAAAACAAAAAATGTTAAAAATAATTAAAAATAATTTATTTTTTTTTTTAATTTATAAAAAAATTAAATTATTTTAAAAAGCAATTGCTTTAAAAGCTTTAAAAAATCCATAAAGAATAGGAAGCATAATAGGTAAAAATTGTCCAACTTTAAATTCATCACTAAAATAATGTTCAAACAAAACTAATTGATTACTTTCCATTAAATATTGAGAAATAATATATATTTCATTTAATTCTTTAGTAAAATCTCCTTCAAATTTTTTCCTTAAAAATTGAGTAAAAATTTCATGAATAATATTTAATTTTTCTTTAACATCATTAATTGTTTTAATTGTTTCATATAAAGAAAAAATTCTATTTGCTTTTTCTAAATTTCTTAATGTTGCTATTAATAAAATATGATTTCTGATTATTTTTGAATTAAATATTTTTTCTAATTCATTTAAAGTAAAAGAATCTTTTATTAAATCTTTGAATAAATAACTTGGAAATATTTTAGAAAAACAAACTAAATTTATAATCTTATTTAATTCTTCTTTTTTAATATTATTAAAATTAATTGGAAAAATAAAGGAACTTAAATCTTGATTATAAATAGTAGAAGAATTTAATTTAGTTTTATTTTTATTATGAATAATAACATTAATAATTTCATTATCATTTAATTCATCAAATAATAATTTTGGATTTGTTAATTTTAAACTAGAATATAAATATTCATTTTCTTCTAAAGAAGTATCATTTCTATAATTAATATATTTAATTATTAAATTTAAGTCTGAATTTTTTAAATTACTTTGAAAATATTCATTAATTGAAGAAAATAAATAATTTTCGTCTGTTTTATCGTAATAATTATCTTTTATAATATAGAAATTTATTGCTCTATAAACTGGTATTTTTCCTAAATTGTTTTCTAAAGTTAAATTTAAAGGCTTTGATGAATTTGTACTTATACTAAATAATTGTAATAAAGGAAAAATTGTTGAATTAAATTCATCTTCTTTTAATAAATTAAAATTAATAAAATTTAATTCATTCTTTTCTTTATTGTAATTAAAGCTAAATTCCTTTTTATTTAAATTTTCTATAAATTTAATTTTAAAAGGATAATAATATTGAGTTAGATTATATGTAATATTAAATTTTAGATTTTTACTTTCATCTTTTTTAATTTTTCTCTTTTCATAAAAATTAATATTATTATCAGTCAATTTATTAGTATATAATCCTAAAATATTTTTAATATTCGCAATACTTGGAGGTTTATTGTAACTTCTCAAAATTTTTAAAGTAATTAATAAAGAAATAATCCCAATTCCAATTACAAAAAAATAATAAATTCTCTTAACATTAATCTTCATATTTAAAAAAATAAATGAAAAAAAAAATAAAAAATAAATAAATAAAAAAAATTCAAAAAATGAGAATGTATATTTGTGTTGATTATAAATTTTTCCATATTTAAAAGTATTAAAAAAATGTAAATTTTTAATGCAATTGAAAAAAAGGAAAAACATTAGTTTTTAAAAAGTTTATATTAATGAAAATAAAGATTTGAATCATGATAGTTTAAAATATACTTATAAATTTCTTTATAAAGATTTTTTTCTTTTTTTATCTGTTGAAAAAATTATACTACTTTTTATGATAAAAAAATAAGTAATCTCACTATTTTATCTATCTTTAAAACTATTATTAAAAAAGTTGATAAACAAAAATGGAAAAATTAATTTAAATAATTTTTTAAAGAAATAATATTTAAAAATAAATGATTTTATTTTTAATATTTTTTTTCTATTTATTAATTTTATTCTACTATAAATCAATAATTATTACCCTTATTGTGTTTTGCATAATTTTTATGTTAATTCAATCAATTAGATTTATTTCAAAATATCTACATACATTTATTTGTTTTTCAATATAAATATCCAAATTATAACATAAATATATATATAATATTATTTCAAAAACCATATAAAAAAATAAAAAAAACAATGAAAAAAAAATTAAGAAAAATAAAAAAAATTCAATTAAAAAGAAAAAATGGAATCAAAGCCAGTTCTAAATGGTAGTATAATTCAAGGATATAAAATAATAAAATTCCTTGGAAAAGGAAAATTTAGTGACGTATACCAAGCAGAGCGTCAACTGGACTCGAAACTGGTAGCATTAAAAATAATAAAGATCTATGATATAATGGATAAAGAAACGGTTCAAAAATGTCTTCAAGAAGTAGATCTCTTAAAAAGAGTATCACATCCCAACATAGTGAAATATTTCGATTCTTTCATTTCCAACAACGAACTATATATCGCAATAGAATGGGCAGACAAAGGAGACGTGAAGAAGTTGATAAAGAAGTTCAAGCAGGAAGGAGACCAAATAGATGAGGTACACGTAATAGAATATGTGCGTGAGATTGCCAGTGCACTACAACATATGCACGAGCAGAGAGTGATACATAGGGATTTGAAACCGGCTAATATCCTCATCTTTAGTGATGGGACTTTTAAATTAGGAGATTTAGGATTAGGAAGATCATTAAGTAAAGAAACGATAAAAGCTTTTTCTCGAGTTGGAACTCCTTTATATATGGCACCTGAAGTTATTAATAATAAAGGATATGATTTTAAAAGTGATAATTGGAGTTTAGGTTGTGTTGTTTATGAATTAGTCACTTTGAGATCTCCTTTTCAAATTAATGAAAAAATTTCTGTTATGGATCTTTTTAAAGTCATTACTTTAGGACAATATAAAGAAATTGATGATCCTAAATATAAAACTGCTAAAATCATTGTTAATGGACTTATTAAAATAAATCCTAATGAAAGATTAGATTTAAAGGACGTTATTAAAATTTGTAATGATTATTTAAGTAAAGTTGAAGAAAAACCAAGATTTGATCCTTTTATTATTATGGATGATATTAATGAAAAATTAAGATTACTTAATTATGAAAATAATTTTTGTAAGAAATTTAATAAAGAGATTATTAATAAATATTATTTCGCAATTAATATTTATGGTTATGATTATAACAATGAAAATAATTCTCTTAATGAAAATTACCCAGTTCAATTTTCTTATTTTTATGATTTGAGTAATTGGTTAATATCATTAATAAAAAAAAATGTAAATTTAAATATAATTCAAGAATTAGAAATAAAGATAAAAAAATATGATAAGAAAAAATCACATGAACAACAAATGAATGAATTGATAGAAGATTTAAAATCAATAGATGTGAAAGTATTATTAAATTCCAAATTTAAATATGGATATGGAGATGGAGTATGTTTAGTTTTAACTCAATTATGTGATAAATATTTAATAAAGCAAAATTATATATTTAAAAAGCCAAAATTCAAAGAAGGAAAACAAAAAATTGAAGAAATAAAAGGATATGATGATATTGTTCTTGAAGAAAATATAGGAACAAATTTTGGTTTTAAACCAAAAACAGGAATAAATTTTGGAGGAGGATTTAAACATAATATTACTTCTACAAAAACTAAATTTTTTCAAGGAATTGGTATTAAGAGATTTAATTCATATTCTAATAATGATGATGTTAATACTGCTGCTACTGAAATTTCTGTGGAAGATGAAAATTATAATAATGTTAATAATATTAAAAATAATATTTTAATTAGTGAATTGAACAAAGTGAATGGAATAAAGAATTTAAAAGAGTTGAAAATATTTTAGAAATCCCTGAAGCTCCTGAAATTTTTGAACAAAGTGAAAGTTCAAATAATAATAATAATGATAATGAGAAAAGTATTATTAAGAGATTATATAATTTTAATATTATTTTGATAATTATTTTTATTTTATTCAAGGCATTAATGATTATAATGAAGGAATTGAAAAAGAATTAAAAAAAATAAATCAAATTGAAAGTTCCTTAGGAAATAATGAAGAAAATAAAAGTAATCTATCTAAATTAAAATTAACACAAAATGCTGTTAAACATTATAAAGAAGATATTGATAATGTTAATGATGAAATTGAAAGTATGAAAAAAGAAAAAGAAAGAATTATTCATAAAATTAATAAATTAAATGCTTTGGAAAAAAATGAATTAAGTATTGAAGATAAAAATAAATTAAAAGATATTAAAGAAAATATAAATAAATTAAAAAATGAAACTATAAAATATAATTCTGAAGAAAGTATTTTAAATGCTGCTTTAATGAATTTAAATAAAAATGAAAATACTAATTTAATAAATAATAATATTAATAAAGTTTTATTTTCAAAAAATGAAAATGATGAAAATGAACAAATTTTTTCAAATGATGAAATAATTTAAAAAATTAAAGTTATTCTAATTATTTATTATATTTTTTATATATCTTTTAATTATAAATAAAAATTAAAAAATTCAAAATATTATTTTTTAACAAAAAAACATTACTTTAAAAATAAATGAATTCTTCATTTAAGAAAGAAAATTTTAAAAACTTTCAAACGGAAAAAACAGAAAGTCAAAATAATTCAAATATAAATGAAGAAAAAAATATAAATTATATGAAATTTAATGAAAAAATGGATTTTATAAATAATTGTTTAAATAAAATTAAATTATTAAATAAAGATGAAAATAATGGTTATAATTATTTAACAAATCAATGTTCAATTCAAGAAAAAAAATAGAAGATTTACATGAAAAAATAAATGAAATTAATATAGCAAAGAATGATATAGATAAAAAAATACTTTTAAAAAAAGTGTTTATATCATCAAATACAATTTCAGAAAAAGAAAATATTGAAATAATTGAAGAAGAAATAAAAAACATAAATTCTGAAATTAAACAATTATCAGAAGAAATAAAAGTTTTTGCTGATTTTTCTCTTGATATTAATTATGAAATTGAAGAAATAAAAAAAAATATTGATAATTTAATTAAAGAAAATTCACTTTTAGAAAAAAATATTTCTAAATTTGAAAAAGAAGAAAAATTTTTTACTTTAGAAAATATAAGAATTAATGAACAAATCAAATCACAAGAATTTACTAGTCAACAATATTTAAAAGAAATTGAAAATAAAACTAATTTATATATTTTAAATCATCAAAATCAAAATAAAGATTAATGTTAATAAATAATTTAAATTAAATAAATTTAAATATTAATAAAAATAATCAAATATAAAAAAAAAAATTTTAAAGATATTAATTGATTTATTTATATTTAAAAACAATTTAACATATAAAAATAATCTTTTTCAATAACTTTTAAAAATTTAGTTTCTTCTATTGAAATTTATGCTTATTTTCATGATGAAATTTTAAAATGTATTTACAATCACAAATTTACTTTAGATTCTTTAAAAAAAAATAATAAATATTTCACATTATTTGAATCAAATGATGAAATATATGATGATTTAATTTTATTATTAGATAAAAATCAAACTAAAATTTTAGAAGATAGTAATTTTATTAGTATTAGTATTCCTATTGAAAGATTAAAAATAAAAGAAATATTATTTGTTATAAATGAATTAGAAAAAAATGATAGAAAATGCAAGAAATATTTTCTTTGATTTTAGAAATGAAGACTAAAATTAAAAAATTAAATGAAGACAATAAAAATTTAAAAGAACAACTAAAAATTTATATTCCTTATTTAGAAGGATATAAAAAGAAATGTGATGATAAAAAACAAAATAAAATAAAAGAAATTGGACAGTACAATAATAAATGAAAATGAAAAATATAATATAACCTTAAAAAATTGGATAAATCCAATTTTAACAATTAAAGCCAAATTATTATATAGAACAAGTAGAGGTGGAGGGGGATATTCAATTTTTCATAAATTATGCGATAATCAAGGACCAACAATAGTATGAGCAAAATTAACAGATGGAAATATTTTAGGCTCATATACTCCTTTAGATTGGGAAACTAAAACATCAGGTTGGAAAAGTGATCCAAATATGTTTGTTTTTTCTTTAACAGAAAATCAAAAGGCAATGAAAAAACAATCAAGTTATAATTATGGAATTTATTGTCATCAAAATTATGGTCCTGAGTCTAATTTATTAGCTTTTCAATCTAATCATAAAATAAAAGAACCTATGCTTCGTATAGAGGGTAAAGAATATACTATAAACACTCAAATTTTAGCACCTGGAAAACAAAATGGTAGTTTTTATAATGCTGATGAAGTTGAAGTATTTAAAACAATCATTGGATAAGATTATAAATTATTTTTGATTTATATTTTAACAAAGATTAATTATATTTATAACCAATATTTTTCATAATTGTGTTTATTTCATTGAATTTGAAAAAAATAAGTCTTTAAATTGAAATTTTTTTTTTGAGTAAATACAATATGATAAAATTATATAATTATCTATAAATATTATTTTATTTTATTTTACAAACATTAAATTATTTTTTTTATTTCAATCAAATTTTTTTAATTGATTATAAAATAATTTTAAAATTATAGTCCTTTTATAAAATTAATTATTATTTAAAATAATTTAATTCAAGGAATTTATTCTCTATTAAACAACAAAATATATAATCTAAAATATACGATTATAAAATATATTTATATCACAATATTAAAACATATATTAGATATATTCTTCCAAAAAAAAAATGATTAAGATATTAAATGATTTAAGTAGAACAGAATATCAAAAAAATATATTAAAAATTTATTCAACAAAACAGCTTTCATATAATAAATTAAATAATATAAATTTATCTTCTGAAAGAAAAAAAAATTTAATTCATCTTAAATTAATGAATATAATGAAAAAATAGATTATTCTCCTTTAAAACCTATTTTAAATGAAAATAATTTTAATCAAAATAAATTACAATCAATAAATAAAAGTTCCCTTATATCAAAAAACAAAAAAAAATGTTTAAATCTAAAAAACTAGAAAATGATTTATTAATCTCTTTAGAAAATAATCCCACTATTTTTAAAATGAATAATAAATTGCTTAATGATGGTATATTTAAAAAAAATATGAAATAAAATATTCAAAAAAAAAAATAAAGAAAATATAAGAGATTATTTTTATAAGAGAGATATTATAAAAGTACAAAAAATTTTGATACATAAATGATTTATTTGAAAAGAAAAAAAAAATTAATTGTTTATCCAATTAAATCTGATTTTAAAATTAAACCTTTAGAAGAAGATAAAGAATTTAATTTAATACATAAAAAATATAAAGAATATCAAAGAATCAAAATAAACAAAAATTCAATTAATTTTGGAAATCTAATAAAAGAATTATTTAAAACGGAAAATATATTTAATTATAAAAAAAAGCCAAAATCAAAAACAATTCCAAATAAAAAAAGAATATTTAATTAGCTTCATAAAAAAATAAAAATCAAAAAACAATTTTTTGATAAAACTTATATATATGATACTGATTTAAATGAAATTGATGATAATAATATAAATAATAGTGAATATAATAATTATATAGAATATAAAAGATATAATTGTAAATGTCCTAGATTTTTAAAAACTAAATTTAAAAGAAATACTATTTTAAAATTTTGTGCTTTTGGTGTTTTTTTTGATGAAAAATTTGTTTAATCTTTAATTATTAATAATAAAATTTATTTTTATATTTTTAACACAAAAAATAATGAAAAAGTATTGAAAAAAAAATTTCCTTTTTTTAATTTATTTTCTATATATGTTATTGCTTTTTTTGGGGATTGAGAAATTACTTTGTTTTATTGTCTCTTACTTGAAGAAGAATTTGTATCAATAGAATTAATTTTTTTTTTCAATTGAACCTCTTGTTTTAAATATATCTGAATTTTTATTATTAAAAATTTAATTAGTAAAATAAAATTCTGAATAATATTTTTAAATATTTTTTTTTCTTTTATATTATATTATATTTTTATTTTTTTTTGTTTTTCTTAAAACATTTATTTAATAATTAAAAGTGTTACTAATTTATTAATAATAAATAACATGAATAACTAAATTATAAATTATTAATTTTTTTCTATTTATTTTTTAGTATATAATTTAATTAAAAAATCAATTGTTAATTTAGGTTTTATTTTTTGAGTGATATAAAAATTTGAAGAACTTTGATTAATATTATTTTTAAAATCATTAAATAAAATTTCAAAATCTTTGATTTTATCTTCTTCTTTTTTTTGAAAAATATTTTCATTTTTTTTTTCTTCAAAATTAACAATATTATTATTTGTTTTATTTTTATTTTTTTTATTCTTATTTTTCTTTTTTTTTTTTTTCTTTTGAACTGAATTTTCATCACTATCAATTAATTTAACTAAATCATCAATATCTAAATCATTAAATTTATTTTTTTCATCTTCAATAATATCTTTACTATTATTATTAATTTGATTATTTTGACAAACATTAATATGAGAATCAATAGAAGAAAAAGAAGAAGATAAAATATTTTTTTTTAAATAATTATTTTCAATATCACTTTCAATACTATTATTATCTATAATACATTCTTTACTATTATCATTATAATATTCTTCATTATTAAACTTAATTTTTAATTTTTGAGAAATTAATTTATCAAATCTTGTCATTTCTTCTTTATCATATTTTTTATCATTTTCTAAAGAATTAATTAATTCAATATTAGGATTTAATTTATTTTTATATTTATCTTTAATTTGAAATAAAATAGTAGAAATTAAATCATCTTTAATTAATATTGAATTAAAAGCTTCTAATTGAATTAATTCTATAGAAAAATTAATTTTTAATAAATTTAAAGGATATTGAAAAATTTGTTTTATTTCATAAGAAGAATTCTTTAAACTAATTTTAATATTATTTAATTCTCTTATTATAGCTGTTCCTAAATTAGTATCTTCAATAATATTTAAAATAGAATGAAAATATTTTTTATTTAAATCAAATTGATTTAATTGATTTAAAATAAAAGAATCAGATTTATTTGAAGAAGTAGAAGTAGTTCTAGAAAAAATTTTATTATTATTCTCTTTTAAATTTTTATTTTCAAAATAAGAAAAATATTCTTCATAAAGTTTATTTGGTTTATTATTTATTTCTTCTTTTCTTTTTTTAAACTCATTTAAAATTTTAGATAAATCTTCATTTTCAAATAATTTTTCTTTATATTTCTTAATTAACTCCTTAATTTTTTTAGATAGAATTTCTAAAACAAAATAATTATATCTTTCATTTAATTGACAGAAAGTAACTTTTAATTCATTTTTATTAATTTCAATATTATTTTTATTAAGATATTTAAATTTATCTCTTTTGAATTTATATTTTTTATTTTTATTATAATTTTTATCGTTACAAGGAAAATTTTTATTGTACATTTCAATTAAAATACTTTCTATTTCAGTTTCTAAATTATATTTTAAATGAGGTTCCATTTCAAAACTTTCTCCATCAGATGAAAGCAAACCAACATCACTTTTATTAGGATAATTAAAGCTTTCTTCTTTAAAATTCTTTTTTTTTCTTATTTCAATTGAATCAAAAGAATCACTTTCTTCACTTATATTTTCACTTATATTATTTATTAAATTCCTTCTTTCTTTCATATAATTTTTTTTCGTTTTTATATTATTTTCAAGAGGGATTTTATTCTTTGAATCACATGTTGTTGTTTTTGAATTATTTATATTTGATACTTTAAAGTAAGGCTTTGAAAAAGAAAAAAGTTGACGTCCTCTTTTATTTTTAGGAGAATTTGAACATTTTCCTATTTTTGATTGTTTTGTTGATAAATTAAAGGATTGATAATTTTCAATTAAGCTTCTTTTTTTCATTTTTTTTTTAAATTATTTTTTTTTCTGAATATAATTTAATAGATTATTTAATCTTGTTTCTTTTTTTATTTTTTTAAGTTATTAATCTAAAAGATATTCAATTTTTATTTAAATAATAAATGGAATTTAAAATAAAAAGAAATAAAAGAAAAGGAAAAATTAATAAAGATGATTTTTTTATTTATGATTTATTATTAAAAAAAAAAGAAATATTTTATAATAAATATAAAATCAAAACACTATTTTTTTTTTTAGTTATTTTTTCTTTATTTTTTATAACTTATATTCAAATACCTTTTAAACAAATAATATTTATTTAAAATATTTATAAAAAAAATAAAATTGTTTAACCAAATTTTAACTAAAATTTTACTTATGAAATTAAAAGTTTAGATATTCGAAACCAATTATTCCTTTTTTTTTCCAAAAAAAAGAATTAATTAATTATGAATAAAATTATAAATTTTATTCATTGAATCGATAGAATTTTCCATAATTATAATATGAGAAAAATTTTTAATTAAATCTATAGCATTTTGAACTTCATTAAAAATAACATTAAATTGGTTTCTATCTAAAACTTTTTCTTTTAAAATATTTAACAAAATAAAAGAATTATCATTCTTTCTTAAAGGAATAATTAAATCATTTTTTTCATTAGGAATTTTAACTTTTAAATTTAAAATAACTTTATCTTCAAAGTTATTTTCATTCTTATTTACATTATTTATAATAAAAGGTTTAGATTTTGGATTTAATTTTAAAGGAGCTTTTTTTAAAATATCTGACATTAAAATATATTTTTTTTCTTTTGATTTTTGAAAATTAATTTTATTTATATTTTCCTCTACAAAATGAATTAAATTATAATTTTCAATAGGTAAATTATAATTTATAAATTTATTCTCTTTATTATTCTTATTTTTTATTTTTGAATAATATATATTATCATACATTTTATTTTGATAAATGGCATTATCATTCTCAAAAGAATTTTTTACCTCATTGAAATTTTTTATATATAAATTATTTAAATTTTCATTATTTATATTTCGATTTATTTCTTTATAATTTATATTTCCATTACCCAATAAATTTATATTTGAATAATTATTCTTTTCTATATTATTTAATATGTTTTTTTGTTCTATATTTAAATTATTATTTATACTTTTTTTTAAAGATTCTTCATTTTCATTTTCTTTTGAATTTTTTTCTTCGTCATTTTTATTTTTATTTTCTTCTTTATTATTCTTTATTTCTTTAATGATGTAATTGTTTCTTTTTGAAAGATTTGAATTATTTTCTTTAATATTTTCATAATAATTATTATTGGATTTTTCTTTATATTTCATTTGCTTTTTATTTTTAAAATTTTTCTTTTTTTCTTTTTTGTTCTTTAGTTTGTATTTTTCGTTCTTATCATTTCTAGAAGTAAAATTAATTTCTTTTTCAATATAATATCTTTCATTTTGGCTCTTATAATTATTTATTTCATAAATTGGGTAATTTTTGATTTGTTTATTTATTGTAAAATCCATTAAAAAGATTTTATTAATAAAAAATTATAATTTATTATTTATTTTTTTTAGATATCTTAAGAATTAAAATTATATTTAATATAAATTATTTATGATTTCTTTCTTTTTAATAAATAAAAAAAAGTATAATGTTACTTGTATTTAAATTATATTCACAAAGCTCTTTTAGTTTATTTCTTTTTGATTTATTTTTAAGAAAAAAAATATTAAGTAATTGTATATTTAAATATATTATCTTTCATGAAATGATATGACATTTTTGTAATATCTTATTTATTTTTTTTATGATATCTATAATATATATTTTATATTAATTTTTATTTTTATATATTTAATTATTAATTGAATGTAACAAAATAAAGAATCACTTTTAAAAATAATATTATATTAATAAAATAATAATATATTATAAATATGTCAAAATATTAAAAAATATAAATTTAGAAGTTAAAAAAGTATAAAATAGAAAAAAAAAAACTTAAATCCATTTAAAAAAAAAAAATTTATTAAATTAACAATTATTAAAATCAAATTGTTCATTATTTTCAATTTTTGAATCAATTTTATTAATCATATCTTTCATTCCTTGAATTAATTGATGACTATAAGTATCTTTTTCAACATTTAAATTATTAAAATTATTATTTTGATTACAAATATTATTAACTCCCATATAATTCAATCCTTGATTTGTATAAATAGAATTATTTATATTTAAATTAGCATCATTCATATTTCTTTCAATACTCATTGCGTAATCTTTTAAAGCAATTAATGAATTAATTAAATTTTTAATTCTTGAATTTAATTCATTATTACTTAAAGTTAAAACTTGTATTTTTTTTTCATATTTAGCTTTTAAAAGTTCTAAATCATTATTTCCTTTTTTATTAATTTGATTTAATTTATTAATTTCATCTTTATGTTCTTTTTCTTTTAATTCAAAAGCTTTAATTAAATCATTATATTTTTTATCTATTTTCATACATTCATCTAATTGAGATTTATTATTTAATTCATATTGTTTTATTTGTTCTTGTAAATTAGAAATTTCATTTTCATGTGAATTTCTATTTTTTGATAAATTATTCTTTTCTTGATCTAATAATAATAATTTCTTTTGTAAAATATCAATTTCTTGTTGAGAAGAATTTTGATAATCTATAAAATCATTTTGTTTATCATTTATTTGCTTTTGTAATCTTTCTTTATCATTTGATAAATTTGCTATTATATTTTCTCTATTATTTAAATCATTATTTTTTGATTCTAAATCATTATTTAAATTGGTTATTTCTTGATTTAATTGATTTATTTGATTTTCTTTACTTTGATTTTCATTTGTTAAATTTTGTAAATCTTCTTTTAATTTATCTATTATTTTTTTATTATTTGTTTTTTCATTTTGAGAATTTAATTTTATTTCTTCTAATTCATTTTGTAATTGAAGTATTTTTTTGGTTAATTTTTCATTTTCTTTTTCTTTATTAAGTAATTTTTTTTTATTTTCTTCTTCTTCGTTAATATTTTTATTATTTAAATCATCATATCTTCTTTTTAAATTTTCTAGATCTGTTTTTAATTGTTCAATTTCTATTTTATTTTCTCTTAATTCTTCTTCATAATTTTTAATTTGATTTTTATGATTTTTTTCTAAATTATTTAATTTAACTTTTTGTAATTCTTCTTTTTTTTCATATTGTTCTTTTAAATTTTCAATTTCATTTTCATAATTATTTATTTTATTATTTAAATCATCCTTATTACCCTTTAATTTATTAGGATTACTTTTAAATGTATATTCATCTTCTTGATTTGGTTTTTTTTGATTTTTTAAAATATTATTATTATGTTCATCTAATAATTTAAATTTTTCAGTACTTATTTCAATCATTTTTTGATATTCATCGATTAAACAATTTTTACAATTTAAAGCATCCATTAATTGTGCATTTTGAAGTTTTAAATAATTTAATTCTGATTCTAATTCACAATAATTTTTATTTAAGGAATTATATTCTATTATTAAATTATCTAATTCTGTTATTTTCTTATTTTGATCTACTGTCATTATTTGATAAGCTTTTAATTTTCTTTGTAAATTCTTTATTTTCTCATTTAATACTGTTTTTTCTTCTATTATTATATTAGGATTAGAATTTAATCCTTCATATGTGTAATTTACTTTTGTATTTTCTTTTTGAATTGTTGACATTTATAATTTAATTTTTTTTTTTTTTTTTTATAATTTTTTTAAATTTTTTTGTTTATTTATATAAAAGTTTATAACTTAATATATTTAATATATTTTTTCATTTTTTTTTCTCCCTCTTATTTCTTTTATTAAAGTATATACTTCAAAAAATAAAATAATATATTATTGATTTGTATACATAATAATTAAATTTCTATTTAATAATACAATTAAAAATTGAGTTAATAATTATAAAAACAATAACAAAAAAAAGAATTAATTGTCAATGATTTTGATAGTAAATTTTGAATCAAAGATTTTCATAGTACAATCAGAAAGAAGATAAATAAAAGGGAAATTATCATCAATAAGAAAAAAAGTTCCATTAGTACTTTCATTATCTCTAATAAATAAAGAATTAGAATCAGTATTAAAATCAATAACAGCATGGATTTTACTAATAGAATTATGTTTTATATTTATATTTGAATTTCCTCTTCCTATTGTTATTGGTAATTCTTTCTTATTAAATTTATAATTTTTTCCTTCAGTTTCTAAATAAAATATTTCATCTTTTTCATTTTTTGGACTTATTATTTTTATTTGAATTTTTCCTATCATAAAATTTAAATTTGAATTATTATCTATTAAAAAATCATTTTCTATTAATAATAATATTTTAATATCTTTATTAATTAATGATAAAATATAATTTTCATCTTCTTTAGTATATTCTATTTTAAAAATTGGAATATTTGAATCTTTTTTATTTTTTAATTTTTTCTTTGATAAATTTAAATTAAAATCAATTCCACAACTATCATTAAAGTCATCTGAAACTCCAAAAATTGAAATTCCATTTTTATTAATTCGATTTTCGTTTTTTATTCCAATTTTATCTATTTTTATTGTTTTATTATAAAATATATCTCCTTCTAATATTAATTCTCTTGATCCTATTACTAAAGTATCTAAAACTCTTTTTTTTATATTATTTTGTTTCACTTTAGTATCACTAAATGTTATTATTGAATCTTTGTTTTTAGTTTCAATTATTATTTTCTTTAATCCTTCATTTAAAGGTATATTGTTTTTTTCTGTTGGTTCATTTGTTGATTGTGCATTTTCAACTTTTAATACACATTTGTCTAAAATATTACTTGTTTTACAACAGTTTATGTAATTTAAAAATCCATTTAACATTTTTTATTTTTATTTGATTTTTTTTTATTCACAATAAGAAAATATATTTTGTTTTTTTTTTATAATTTTTTATAATCAATTTTTAATTTTGAAATATCGAATACAGTTAATAATGAATTAAAAAATAAAAACAAAAAAAATAAAAAAATTATGTTATAATAAAAAAAAAAATTTAGAAAAAATGGCAAAAGAAATAAAAGAATGGGACTTAGATCAAGATTGGGAAACAGAAGATTTAAATTATTCAGGAGTAGAAGACTACCAAATATTATCATCTAAAGTATTAGATTTTAATCTATTAAATCAAAAAAAGACAGAATTAGAAAGAATATATAGTACTCAAGATTTAAAAAGTGAAAGTATGTCTCTTCCAAATCTTCAACAATATGGAACATCATTAGATTCTGTTGATGAGCCAAAATATAAACAATTTTTAAAAGAATCTTTTGATACAACTTATCCTCTTTTTTTTTTAAGCAGAGAACAAAGGAAATTCCTTTTAGAAAAAATAACAATAAGGAAAATAACACAGAAAATGAAATTATATTCTGAATATGAAGATGCAAATTTTTGTGCTTTTATTTTATTAGAAGGTGAAATTCATGTGTTTAAAAATGATTATACATTCATTGATTATTTAAATAGTGTTACTTTATTTGGATATGATGGACCAATATTTCAAAAGAGAATGACAACAACAATAGCAGAACATGGAACAGTAATTGCAGTTATTAAAAGAAAAGATTTTTTAAATGTTATACATCCTTTCAGTCAATTTGCTTCTTTTTTAAGTAGAAATATAAGAAATAAAGATAAAATCTTAGATTCTTTAAATTCTTTTAAAAATTTCGTTCTTTCTCATATTGAAAGAGGACCTATTGATTTTAATAAATTAATTGATTTATATAAAAAAATTAATCCTTGTATTCATCAAAAATGTAATAGTGAAGAAATTGATTTTTCAGCTTGGACTTATAGTTTAAGTAGATTACCTGTTGATGTTATTGAAACTTATATTTTTGTTCTTGTTAATAGACAACCTAGAATTTTAAATTTAAATGATAAATTAAGTAATATTGGAGTTGAAAAAGTAAAATGTATTGCAAGAAATAGAGATATATATAAATATTTAGATGGAAAAAATGTTATTGTCTTAAGAGATATGGAAAGTGATGTTTTAGATTTTATTTCTAATATTTGTATTTATTATATTGAAAGTAAAAAATTAAGAAGTAGAATTTATTCTCCTATTACTCTTAATGAGTTAGAAAAAACTAAAGGAAATTTTGAAGAAACTGTTAAAGTTTTAACTACTAAAACTGGAGTAAGTATTTATGATGATGATAAAGCTATTTTAAAAGATGTTTTTGGAAATTCTTTTGCTGATAAATTAATTAATTTATGTTTAAATTATCAAGATATTAGTGTAAGAATAAATAAATCTCGTGTTTTAGATAAAGATTCAGTAGAATTTTGGACTCAAAATTTGTGGAATTCAGTAAAGAGTATATTTGATGATAACACAGAAATGGATGAAATAGATGATTTATATGTAGATATATTTCAAGGAAGTAAGAGAACTTTATTATTTTGTATTTGTCCCCATATGTATGCAAATAAGGAAGAAATATTAAAATGGGGAGATGATAATAAAATCGAAACAATAACAAAGTCTTTTTTAACTGAAACTGATAAATTAATAGCATATTCGTATTATTATTATTTAGCTCATCCTGAGAAAGAAAAAGAAAAGGAAAAAATGAATAAAGAACATGGTATAATATATATAGAAAAAACATATGGAACAGGAGTAGGATTAGTATTAATAAATGTAAATAAATTAAATCCTAAATATGTAGATCCAGAATTAAAAATAAAACCAAAAACAAAACATCATATAATATTACACATAGGATATACATTCGGTTATCAAAGTCATGAAATAATAAAACAAATTCTAATGCTTTTTGGAAATAAAGCAAAATCATTAAATTTAATAGGTAAATGTGGTGGATTAATTGGTAATAGAAGTGATATTATTATTGCAGATAGAATTATATCAGATAAATCATATGAATTAGTTTCTATAAACACAGGTAAAATTAATATTGAAGAAATTAAAAAAGTTACTCAAAGAAATGTTCATATTGGAACTTTATTAACTGTTGCTGGTACTATTTTACAAAATTATGATCTTTTAAATTTTTATAAACATGTTGTTGGATGTGTTGGTTTAGAAATGGAAGGTTATTATTATGCTAAAGTAGTTGAAGATGAAATTAAACATAAAATGATTAATAATGATTTTATCATGAGATGCTTTTATTATGTTAGTGATCTTCCTTTAGATCCTACACAAACTTTAAGTAAAGAAGGAGTTGCTGTTAATTGGAATGAAGGTGTTGGAGCTATGAATGCTATTCAAAGAATTATTTTGAAACAAATTTTTTCACAGGATGAGTGATTTATTTGTTTTATTTGTTTTAATTTTTTTATTTGTTTTATTCATTTAATTATATTATATTGGGTATTAACAAATTATTTTCTTTTATTTTTATAAATAGTTTTTATTTCTTTTTTATATTTTGTATATATTTTGGAGAACATATTATTGGACTATATCCTTTTGAAAAATTACTTTTTCCAAATAAACAAGCATAACATGTTTTTATTCTATCATCTCCTTTTGAACCATAATAATCAAAAAATTCATTATTATTACTTGATAAAGCAGTTTTTGAAGGGCTTTTAAAATAATAATTGTTTCTTTTATTACTTATTGAATCATTATTTTCAGGAATTAAATTATTAAATGAAAATCCTTTTTCTGATTTAATATAATATTTATAATTAGAAGAACATTTTGTATTAGTATTTAAATTTGAATTTGATGAATTAAAATAATTCTCATTTTTTGAGATTTTAAAATTATCAGAAATATTTAAACTTTTTTTTGGTTTATAAAATAAAATTTCTTTTTTTATATCTGAAAAAGATATATTTCTACGTTCTTTTTTTAATAAATGTATATTTAATTTTTGTAAAAGATAATCTATTATTCTTTCATTTTCATTATTTTTTTTTGTTAATTTATCATTTTCTTCAAGTAAATAACCTTTAAATTTATCATTACTTTCATTTTCTTTTCTTTTTAATTCTTCTATTAATTTATTTTT
>JAEEGK010011466.1_pt1 | contig 20256 bp, 10 predicted proteins | sample 8958771 | NCBI WGS metagenome assembly JAEEGK01 (sample SAMN16246547, study PRJNA631951) | gut metagenome | biome: gut microbiome; feature: rumen; material: SC-attached | host: Bos | place: Iran: Karaj | collected 2018-10
ACCTGATGCAGGCATCGTTCGACGAGCTAAAAAACACCGACGAGATTGGCGACAAGATTGCGCAAAGCATTATCGACTATTTTGCAGAAGACGGCAACCGTCTGTTTGTCAATCGGTTGATTGGCTACGGACTGCAGTTCGAGATGAAGCGTCAGGAAGCCAAAAGCGCCAAACTTGCGGGGCTGACCATTATTGCAAGCGGCAAACTCGAGCATTTCAGCCGCGACGAGATTAACAAGGCGATTGAAGAACACGGCGGCAAGCCTGTTACATCGGTGTCATCGAAAACCGATTATTTAATTGCTGGTGAGAATATTGGCCCCAACAAACTTGCTAAGGCGCGCGAGTTGGGCATTCCAATCATCACCGAGGCGGAGTTCCTGCAGATGATTGCTGATGATGGTGACAACGCGCCGAAAACTACAGAACTACAAGAAGAAAAATCTGCCGACACAAAGCCGCCCGTTCCACCCAAAGGTAGTGGCGAACAGTTGAGTTTGTTTTGATTTTATTGATTACTAATTAATTATAAATTTTATTTTTATGATAAAACAACTTTTATCGTCGTGCCTTATATGCGCGTCGGTCATTTCGTCAGTTGTCGCTCAGGAAATCCCGCAGATTGGCAATGTCCTTAACCGCGACAGAATCTCGCTCAACGGCGATTGGCACTACATCGTGGACGTTCAGGAGGAGGGTTATTATGACTACCGAATGAACCCGACGCCGTGGGGTTTCTTCCTCAACGCCAAGCCGCAACGCCCCGAAGATTTGATTGAATACGACTTCGACAAGGCTGCAACAATGCAGATTCCGTCCGATTGGAACACCAAGAACGACCGCCTGTTTTTCTATGAGGGCACGGTGTGGTTCAAGAAGTCGTTCAACTACACCCAAAAGCCCGGCAAACGCGCCCTACTCTATTTTGGCGCGGTGAATTATGAGGCTATTGCTTATCTTAATGGCAAAATTCTCGGCATTCACGAAGGCGGTTTTACGGCGTTCAATTATGACGTTACCGACTTAATCAAGGACGGCGAAAACGTTGTAATTGTGAAAGTTGACAACAAGCGCAAAAAGGAAAACGTGCCGACGCAAATTTTCGATTGGTGGAATTATGGCGGCATTACACGCGATGTTTTTCTCGTGGAGACCGACGAGGTTTACATCCAAAATTACAATTTTGACCTCGACAAATCCAACAAAAACCAAGTGTTTTTCAGCGTAAACCTCAACACGAAATCCGCCGGAAAAACGGTGGAAATCTCAATCCCCGAACTCAAAATCCGTCAGTCGTTTACGTCCAACAGGAACGGCGTGATAGAGGGCGCAATTAACGTCAAAAACCTGACACTTTGGTCGCCCGAAAATCCCAAACTCTACAACGTGGAACTCAAACTCGGCGCATCAATCCTGAAAGACCAAATCGGATTCCGCACAATCGAAACCCAAGGCAAAAAAATCCTCCTGAACGGCAAGCCGATTTTCCTGCGCGGCATCTCTATCCACGAGGAAAAGACCAATGGCGGCGGTCGTGCAAACAGTCCCGAAGACGCAAAAAAATTGCTCTCGATGGCGAAAGAATTGGGCTGCAATTTTGTGCGGTTGGCGCATTATCCCCACAACGAATATATGGTGCGCGAGGCTGAAAAAATGGGCATTTTGGTATGGTCGGAGATTCCGGTGTATTGGACGATTGATTGGCGCAACCCCGGCACGCTTATCAACGCCAAGCGTCAACTCACAGATATGATTCTCCGCGACCAAAACCGCGCCAACGTCATCATTTGGTCCATCGCCAATGAGACTCCGCACGGCAACGACCGCGAAAAATTCCTCGCACAACTCGCCTCTCACGCCCGTTCGCTCGATTCCACACGCCTGATAAGTATGGCGATGGAGGTTTTGTCGGCGGCTAATTATCACAACAAATTGCAGGACAATATGAACAAATATGTCGATGTAATTAGTTTCAATCAATACATCGGTTGGTACCGCGATGTGAACGACGCGCCCAAAATGACGTGGGAGATTCCATACGACAAGCCTGTGATAGTCAGCGAGTTTGGCGGCGGCGCGAAGTATGGTCTCCACGGCGCAAAAAATCAGCGTTGGACAGAAGAATTTCAGGAAAACCTGTATATAGAAAATGTTGCGATGCTCGACAAAATCGACGGACTTGCCGGCACGACGCCGTGGATTTTGAAGGATTTCCGCTCGCCCCGCCGCGTGCTCGACGGCGTTCAGGACTATTACAACCGCAAAGGCCTCTATTCCGACAAAGGCGAGAAGAAAAAGGCGTTCTATGTGTTGCAGGATTGGTATAAGAAGAAAGAAATTTGGAAATAGATAATTACAAAACAATTAGGGGCGAATGTTTATTCGCCCCTAACTGTTTTTATTTGAATTAGCAGAGACGGTGCCCAAACACCGCCCCAACCGATATCAATCATTAATCATCACCCGCTTAGTTGTGTTTCCAACCTTGATAAGGTAAACACCAGTGCCGTTTATGCGGATCTCTGTAGAGACATCAAAATGCGGCTCTTCTACAACCAAACGGCCCATTGCGTCATAAACAAATATCTCGGCATCAGCATTTTCCACAACAATGGTGTTGCCGTAAGCGTAGATGTTGACTGCGTTGGCAGCTGATTCAGCAACGGCTGTGCCTGCGTTATTTTTCCAAACTACAGGTCTGTTATCGTAATTCCAACTTTCGTCCCAACCATCAGGTTTCGACGCCGCTTCACATTCAAATGAGGCATTTCTGCAGCCTTTAAACGCCGACATACCAATGTTGGTGACTGAACTTGGAATTTTCACGGATGCCAGACTTGAACAGTTCTGGAATGCACTCATTCCTATAGATTCAACCGAATTCGGAATCTCAACAGAAACCAAATCGGCACAATCCTGGAAAGCATAACTGCTTATTTCTGTCACAGAATTCGGAATCACAACCGATATCAAACCAGACTCTGCGAAAGCGCTATTACCGATAAACGTAACCGAATTAGGAATTTCAATAGATTTCAGACTGCTGCACTCGGCAAAAGTGCAAGCGCCAATAGCCTCGATTGTGTTTGGAAGAGTAACTGACTCCAAACTGCTGCAGTTGCTGAATGCATCGTCACCAACGCTTTTTATAGTGCTCGGAATTGTTACTGATTTCAGAATGCTGCAGTCCTTAAAAGCCTCGTCGCCAATAGCAACGATGGAGTATTCGTCACCTCCAAAATTAACTGTCTTCGGTATTTCAATGTCGGTACTTGTTCCATTGTAGCCATCTATTTCAACCTGCATCTTGCTAAAGCTAATAATGCCATATGTGAAGTCTTCTGGCTTGACTCCTTCATTGTTACCACCGTTCCCGGCTTTGTTGAATGTCGCACTGACAAGAATAACGCTTCTATCATTGCCTACCGCGTGTACCGAATTGGTATTTTCAACGGGATTGTCGTTTACAAGCACATTCCCAACAACATAGCCCTCATCGGGGGTTGGTGTAATTGTGAACGTTTCGTTCTCCAGTATTAGGTCCTTGTCAACCTCAACAGTTCCATTCTTTATTTCGGAATCGACTGTAATAATGTAGAAACCAACAACTTTCGAGAAATCTCTGAAAACAATTTCCTTACTATAAGAATCTACCAAATCCATCGGCACATAAAGCGTGCAGTTATCATAATTGTCGAAACTAGAACTGTTCACGCTCATAACGAACCGGGTGCGAATAATCACTTTCTCCAATTGCCTGCACATGTTAAACGCACTGCTAAAACTATTGCATGTTGATGGCAGACTGACATACTTGACGTTGCTGGAACTGAACATTGAACTGCCGAGGCCAGTGATGCCCTCTTCAACAACCACCGACTCCATTTGGTCATTATAAACAGCCCAAGGAGCCTTTATTTCAGTATGAGTGTTGAAATCGTATCCATAACCATCAAGCCAACCTTCGCCACTGATTGTCAGTGTTTTGGTCAGAATATCGTAACGCCATTGAGCGGTCAAGCCGCAAGTTCCTTCGCTTGCAACGAACGCTGTGCTACTGATATTTTCTACCGAATTCGGGATAACAATCGAATCCAACTCAGTGCAACCGCTAAAGGCGTTATCGCCAATGGTTGTCACTGTATTAGGTATAACGACGGCTGTCAACTTGTCGTTGCCTTCAAACGCCTTGTTGCCAATGCTGGTTACGGTGTATTCATTGCCATCAATCTCAACCTTTTGCGGAATGGTAATAGCGGTCTCCGTACCAGTGTAACCTGTAACCTCCGCCGAATTGTTATCAATGATTTTGAATGTGAAGTCTGAGTCCGGGGTTTCTTCATTATTATTTTGATTACCTGAAGAGTATCCCCAAACAACCGGACGATCATCGTAATTCCACGCTGAACTCCAGCCAGTCGGTTCCGATTCTGCCTCGCAATAGATTGTCAGGTTCTTGCAATATCTAATTCCATCACTCTCTATTGAGGTTACTGAAATTGGAATCACAATCGAATCCATCTTGCCGCAACCACAAATTGCCCACCAACGAATGGTTTTCACAGTGTTTGACAGAACCAGCGATTTCAAATTCGGGCAACTGCTAAATGATCCATATTCAATGCGTTCAACTCCATTTGGTACAACAAATGCAGTATCTGATTTGGCGCAAGGATATTGAACAAGCCGTTTCATGTCGGTACTATAAACCACACCATCAATCGAGACAAAATTAGCGTTGTCTTCATCTACATATATGGCAGTCAGACTGTTGCTCTCGCAGAACGGACCCTCGCCTATTGTTGTTACCGAACTTGGAATCACCACAGATTCAAGATTTTTGCAACAACGGAAGGCATTGCTCTTGATGTTGGTGACAGTGTTAGGAATGGTGACAGAAACAATAGTGTAGTTATCGCGGAACGCCTGATCGCCAACAGCCGTAACGGTGTACTCCACACCTTCAATGGTGGTTTTGTGCGGAATGACAACGTTGCCGCTTGTGCCATAGTAGCCAGAGACTTCAGCAGTGTGGTCGGTGCTGCTTAAAATGTCGAACCTGAAATTGGTAGAATCGGCTGCCGTTTCATCATTCGGATTTTCAGGAATCGTGCTCTCTTCTGCAAATTCAGCCGTCAAGGTTACGTCAGATGTTACCGTGATGGTTTCTGTGGCATTTGTCGAGCCATTGCTCCATTGCACAAATTCGTAACCCGTTGCTGGAGTGGCTTTGATAGTAATTTTTGTGCCGTTTTCAACAGTTCCGCCACCCTCAACTGTGCCATACGCACTATTGTTGGCCGAAAGTGTAACAATCCATTTCTTATTGTTCCAAACAACAGTGCCGCCATCTCTGTTCCAATCGCTGTTCCAACCTTCGGGTTTGCTTTCCAGATTGCAATAGATGGTCGCGTCTTTGCAATTCCAGAAGGCATCGTAACCGATTGTTGTAACTGTATTTGGGATTTTAACCGATGTCAAGCCGGCGCAATTGTAGAATGCCTTATATCCGATGCTTGTGGTGCCTTCGGGAATGACAATTGATGTCAGGCCAGTGCAGCCCTCGAACGAACTGGCTCCGATGCTTGTCACCGTACTCGGAAGATCTAACGAAGTCAGACTGGTGCAGTGATAGAACGCTACATCGGCAAGGCTTGTAAGGCCCTCAGAAAGTTTGACTGATGCCAACTTGCTGCAATCCATGAATGCCCGCTCCGAAATGCTTGTAACACCCGCCGGAATAGTAACTGAAGTCAAGTTGCTGCAACCTGCGAATGCATAGCCGCCAATGGTTGTTACCGAATTTGGAATGACTACCGATGTCAGTTTGCTACAATTGCGGAACGCCTGATAAGCAATGCGGGTAACACCTTCTGGAATGGTAACATTTGTCAATGTGTTGTTGTTCAAGAAAGCACCGCTGGCAATGCCTGTAACGGTGTACTCATCACCTTCAATGACAACTTTCCTCGGAATTAAAACATTGGCATTTGAGCCTGAATAGCCTGTTACATCAACAGTGAAGTTATCGGGGCTTGTGATGTTGAATGTGAAGTCGCCAAGATCCGATGTATATCCCCAAACAACCGGACGTTCGTCGTAATTCCACCATGAATCCCAACCCGAGGGTTCTGATTCAGCCTCACAATAGATTGTCAGGTTCTTGCAGTTTCTGATTGCGTTACCTCCAATTGTCGTTACCGATTTTGGTATCACAAATGATTTCATATTGCCGCAACCACAAATTGCCCACCACCTGATGTTTTCCAGCGAATTAGGGAAAATCAGCGATTCCAGATTCGGGCAACTGCTAAATGCACCATATTCAATGCGCTCGACCGTATTCGGAATTTCAAACACGGTGTATGGTTTAGCGCAAGGATATTGCACAAGACGTTTCATGTCGGCACTATAAACCACGCCGTCAACCGAAACGAAATTTTTGTTCTCTCTGTCTACATATATGGCAGTCAGACTGTTGCGCTCGCAGAATGGACCCTCGCCTATTGTTGTTACCGAACTTGGAATCACCACATATTCAAGATTCCTGCAATTGCGGAAGGCATTGCTCTTGATGTTGGTGACTGTGTTCGGAATGGTGACAGCAACAATTGTGTTGTTGTTGCGGAACGACTGGTCACCAACTGCCGTAACAGTATACTCCACGTCATCAATTGTGGTTTTGTGTGGAATGACAACGTTGCCACTTGTTCCAGTGTAGCCTGAAACCTCAACTTTGTGCTCGCTGCTGCTTAAAATACTGAACCTGAAACTGGTGGAATCAGCAGGCGTTTCTGTAATCGGGTTTTCAGGGATTTCCTGATTGCCTTCTGGAATTATAAAGGCAAATTCTGCAGTAAGTGTCAAATCTGATGTCACTGTAATGGTCTCAGACGCGTTTGTCGAGCCATTGCTCCACTTTACAAACTTATAACCAGTTGCAGGTGTGGCCGTTATGGTTGTGGTTGAACCTTCAGCAACGGTTCCTCCACCATCAACCGTGCCATACGAGCTGTTGTTGGCCGCAACTGTAACTGTGTATGTTTTTATTGCAAATTCAGCCGTAAGTGTAGTGTCTTTAGTCACAGTTACAGTCACGGATGCATTTGTCAGGCCATTACTCCACTTCACGAACTTATAACCAGTTGCCGGAGTTGCTGTTATGGTTGTGGTTGAACCGTGATTAACGATTCCGCCGCCACCGACCGTGCCATACGAGCTGTTATTGGCAGCCACTGAAACCGTGTATGTTTTTATTGCAAATTCAGCAGTAAGAGTAGTGTCCTTTGTCACTGTAATTGTCGCGGTGGCGTTTGTCAACCCATTGCTCCACCTTACAAACTTGTAACCTGTTGCTGGTGTGGCTGTTATTTTTGTAGTTGAGCCGTTAGCTACAATACCGCCGCCACTGACGCTACCATACGCGTTATTGTTTGTTTTAACATTTACAGTATACAACCATACATTTGCCCCTAAGTTCCAAACAACTGGTCTGTTACTAGAATTCCATTTCTCACTCCAGCCACTTGGTTTCGATTCGGCTCCGCAATACAAAGTCAGGTTGCTACAATATCTGAATACATGTTCTCCCATACTTGTCACATTCTTGGGTACGGACACTGCTACCAGATTGCTGCAAAACATAAATGCATATTCTCCTATGCCCGTTACAGATTGCGGAATAGAGACTAATTGCAAACCAGAACAACCATAAAACGCATAATCGCCGATGTATGTTACCGAATTAGGAATGCTTATTGTTGTTAGTTTGCTGCAATCATAAAAAGCATGGTTACCAATACTGGTTACTGATTCCGGGATGGTTATTGATGAAAGCTGACTGCACCCATCAAACGCATGTTCTCCAATAATCTGGCAATCACCGTTAATCTCACACGATGTAATGTCTTTAGATTTTGCTTTAACAAGCATTAAATATTGTGTTTCGTTATTTCCCAAATAGAAAGCGTTATCATACTCGTTATACTCCAAAACACTACAATTGGCAAATGCATTTTGACCGATGATTGTTACTGATTCTGGTATTTTTATAGTTGTCAGTTTATTGCAGTTTTCAAAAGCATCGTCTGCAATTATTTTGCAATTACCATTAATACTGCAAGATGTAATGTCGGTTGATTTGGCCTTAATTAGAGCAAAATAGGGATTGTCGACTGTTCCCAGATAGTAGGCGTTATCGAACTCATTAAAAACAAGTTTCTCGCATCCGTCGAAATTGCCGCCAAGGTGCTTAACCGATTCAGGAAGAATAACTGATTCCAAGTTTTCGCAATCATAAATCGCATCGTTTTCAATATCAGTCACAGAATTAGGAATGGTAATGGATGTCAAATTATAGCAGTGCGAAAATGCGAAAGAGCCGATACTTGTCACCGACTCTGGTATGGTAACCGATGATATTCCAGTTAGGACAAACGCAAAATCACCGATACGCGTAACCGTATTGGGAATGGCATATTCTTCGGTTACCGCACTATTCATATAACATATTAATTCTGTTTTATCTTTGTTGAAAAGCGTTTGGTTCTCAAACGAATAATAATTGCTATTAACAAGATTCATACTAGTCAGATTATCACATTCCCTGAACGCGTTACTTGCGATTTTTATAACACTTGAGGGAATGGTTATGGATTCCAAACTTGTGCAGGATGCGAATGCCTGGAAATCGATTTCAGTAACGCTTTGAGGTATTGTTACAGATGAAAGACTAGTGCAACCCTCAAATGTTTGTCCTTCAATTGTTGTAATGCCTTCGGGAATAGTTATTCCCTTCAGACTGGTACAATCACTAAATGCAAAATTGCCAATATGCTTAACGCTATTTGGTATGTTAATCTCTGTCAGATTACGGCAATGACCAAATGCGCCATTTTGAATGTCGGTAACAGTATTTGGAATAGTGTATGATGTGTCAGTTCTATTTTCTGGACAACGAATTATTACTGTTTTGTCTTTGTTGAATAGCACTCCATCAACCGAAGAATAGGTTTGGTTGTCACCATACACATTTATTTCCGTCAGACCACTACACCCGTACAACGCATTACTTCCTATTTCCGTAACAGATTTGGGGAAATTAAGCGTTTCAAGATTATCACAATATCTGAATGCATCTGCGCCAATGCTTGTAACTGTATATGTTGTTCCTTCAATTTCAACAGTTTCGGGTATCAAGACACCTGTCATTGTTTTATAATCGTTTGACTGCACAACCTGCACTGTTGTATCGCTTGTGATTTCATAATGCAATGGTTTATATCCCCATACAACAGGTCTGCCTTCTGGATTCCAATTATCATACCAACCATCGGGCTTTTCTGCAACAATACAAGCGATTATTATATTATCGCAATAACGGAAGGTATTATAGCCCATAGTCTCGACATCTTTTGGAATGGTTATTGTAAGCAATGCGCATCTCTCGAACGCAAATTCGCCAATAGCCGTAACCGCATCAGTGAGTGTTACCTCGGTTAGTTCTCGACAATCGTAGAACCCACATCTGCCGATGGTTGTAACGGTGCCAGGAATTGAATATGAGCCTGTTTTGCCAGAGGGGCAACAAATCAGCGTTGTTTTATCTTTGTTGAACAACACTCCATTTTCCGACGCAAAAGATGTGTTGTCGCTATCTACGCTTATCTCCGTCAGTTTGCTACAAAAACCAAAAGCTAAATCACCAATGCTAGCCACCGAGCTACCGATAGATATTGTGGTCATTGCTGTGCACTCAAGGAAGGCTCGATCGCCAATCGATATTACCGAGTTTGGAATGGTTATAGAAGTCATCGCACAACTTATAAATGCGAAATCGCCAATGGTTTCAACCGAATTGCCGATGGTTATGGAGGTCAGAGCTATACATTCGTCGAACGCGTTTTTGCCGATGCTTATAACTGTGTTGGGAATGACAACCGACGTTATGGTCCAACCTTGAAATGCATAGTCGGCAATGCTTGTAACTGTGTAATCTTCATTGCCATAGCTAATAGTTGAAGGAATATTAACCGTAGCTCGGGCATTGTTTTCGTCTATACTGACAGAAACAGTTTTGTTTACATTGTCAGTTACTGTGAACTTCAAACCATTTGAGGTAAATGTTGTCTGTGCCCATGCCTGCCCGACAAGCATTGCGGCAATTGCAATTGAAAAGAGTCGTTTCATACGTATATTATTTTAATTTTCAGATTATTACAACACAGCAAAACGCTTTAGTCGCATTTTAAAACAAGTAAAGGTAAGAATTAAAAATCGTAAAACAGAATGTTTTTTGACAAAAGGAGATTGAACGGAGGCAAAAAAGGCGGAACGAGCTACTCTCCCATTAACCTATTAATCTCCTGATAGAGCAATCGTACATCGTCGTCGTTCTTCATGCGGATATGATTATGGAAGAAGAACTTACGAAGTGCGTCCTTGTACTCGGGATATTGGCGAAGAAGCAAGCGGCGGTATCTGGGAACAGCCTTCAAATCCTTGCCATTCCATGTGTAGCGATGCGTTTTATGCACAAATTCACCTGTTTTTTTCAATGTCAGATTGACATTGCCATATTTTTTCTCTAAGGCTTCGCATTTTTTAATAACTGAAATGCTGTCTTCGAGAATGATGGCAAAATAACGCCCGTTTTGTTCATTAAGATTCTTATTCACAACGGGTTTGAACGTTTCAACTTTTCCCTGGTGCGGATGGGTTAGAGTGAACTGCGCAATTGATTTCTTGTCAATGATTATTACACTGTTAGTCAGATTGTTCTGATAAATAAGGTCGTCTTTAAAACAATCGTAGCGCAGTTGCAATCCATCGTACGTCTCACCGCTTTTCATGGTTACGCTACCGGTCAGCCAGTCGCCCAAATAAAACGGCACACCATCGATTGTGGCGTAATAGTGCACAAACGGCTCGCCTGTAATGTGCTGTATGGCCGATTTTTTCGTCATTTTGCCCTGGGCACTAACGGTTACTGCCAAGGCGATGCAAACGGCTGTCAATATGTATTTTATAGCGTATTTCATAATCTATCTGACGTTGATTTGCTTGAAGTCACTGAAGATTGTTCCATCGCGCCCGATGCCGAAAAACTCAATCACAAACTCGCCCGTCTCGTCCGACATCGTTGCGCTGATGCTTTTCTGCGAGGATGTGTTCACCTTCGGATTCCAATAGACGGTTTGCCGCAAATCGGGCAGCCGGTCTTTCGACGGCTTCGCTTCAGGCTGCGCAACTGGCTGCTGAAATCCCTGAACCACAAACCGATAAGTGCCTGGCACATGGCAGTTTTCCCAAAAATCGATTTTGTGAGTCCAGACAGCCACAATACCACTGCCGAAACTGATGTTGCCCAAATGACGCGGTTTATTCTGAGTATCAACACGTTTTACGACAGTACTGCCTTTGCCAATCAACTTGTTAAGGTCGGTCAGCGGCACACCATCGACAAGCAGAAGCGGATTGGAGGAGACATTGCCGTTGTCAGAAACAACGCGCAGTTCGGGTTCGCCGTTCTTACCTTTACGCATACGAATAAACGGCGTAATCTCACGCGTAATCTCACGGAAATCATTGAGTTCCACAAAATCTTCAGTAAGAACTGACTGACGAGGTTCGCCCAAAACAAAATGGTCGAGCAATTCAGCAGGACGGTTGTCGATTCCAACAGGTGCAAACTGTTGTATCTCGAACGCTTTGGCAATCAAAGCCTTATCTAGTTCAGCACTGTCAACTTCCGGCAGAACTGTTTCGTTGTTGGATTGTCCGGTTATGGTGAAGCCAAACTGGTTGCGGAGCGTGATTCGCGCGCTGCTCAGCGGTTCCATCTGCCGGTTGAACGCGCTCACAAACACTTCCTGCTGACCATAATAATTGTGCAGCAGAACGCAGAACGAGCCTTCGCCGTCGGTGATGTCGTATTTCAAACGGATAATGCTGTCTTGCAGCGAAATAAGCACAATAGCATTATCAATTGGCGTGCCCGAAACCGAATCGGTCACAGCGCCGGAAACCAAAATGCCATCGTATGGGGTGAGCGACGTGTACCCTTCGGCTTGATTGTACTGCATACCCTTACCGAAAACAGGTTCCAACTCATTGTCCCATTGCTTTTTACCAACAATTCGCACCATTGCCGAAACCGAATCGGGAGTGTTAAGTGAAATATCAATCTTTTCATGTGCAGCAAAATCTGACTTGGCTATGCCGATTATCTTGCTTGCCGATTTGCGATTGACTTTTGATTGTTGGCTTCGCATAACTAATTGTGGCTCTTTGTCGAAACGATTGCAGACGAAAAACTCGCAACTGCAAAAATGATTGTCAGTGTTTGGGAAACAAGTGTATGCACGAAGCCTGTAATAGCCGGTCTTGAGCGTGTCGGGCAGGTTCATCATCCCGGAGGCAATTCCGCCAGATTGTTTGACAATTGAGCCTGTAACCCAATGATTTTCAACATCAGCCACATCAATAAAAATATCGTTTCCCGGCATTGTGTCGCTGGTAATTCCTTCGTGAAGGAACAAACAGAAAAGCGCATCGTCGCCCGAAATGTAACTGCTGCGGTCGGTTTTAAGCCAAATGGGGTTGTCTTCAGTCAGTTTCTGCGCCTGTGCCCCTATGGTTGCAGTCAAAACAAATAATATGGATAATATTCTGATAATCATTGCGCTAATTCTCGAATGGTATGGTGAAATCCTGTGTTTGCTCATATACTGCAACAGTATCAGTATCAGGGAAATAATCGATATCGTACCTTACTACAACTTTTTGCTTCTCTTTCAGACTCAACGCGCAGATATTCTGTTTTACTGCCGAAGCACAGAAGTAACCAAATGCCTTGTCGCCCGACTCGCAAGTCATATTTCCAATTGGCTGATTCTCAAGTTTTCCGAAAAAATACTTGGTGTTCTCCTGCTGGTCTTTAACCGCTTTCCAGAATTTATACTGTTTTTCGGTCAACGAATATTGCGTGACGCGGATAAACTCTCCACGGTCGTAAACTTCAAACTCTTCCATGCCAAGAACTAATCCTCCTATTCCACCTTTCATTGCTGCATCAGTCGTCTTATATAGTTGGTTTGCAACAATTTTGTTATTGCCATAATTGCCAGCGTCGGCAAGAAACAGGTTGTCTTTGAGGTCTAATGGACGATAGACATAGCGCTCAATTGGTACTGAACCCGGATAATGCTGGCGTGTCTGCAATACGACTTTGCATTCATATCGGTAATAGGGAGTGAACCCGGCGGCATCGGTTGTATTTGTAGCGCAGATTCCCATATCTATTTCATCGTAATAATTGGTCCCGTTCTTAACAATTTTCTTTGTTTCGTAATAAAGGCCTGACACTTGCTCGATTTCCGGACAAGGAAGCAACATTTCCCATGACGATGTGAATGTTTTGCCGTCGACATTGGTCGCATACAATCTGTAAGTTTTTCCGGGCTCACCCACAAACATCGACGAATCACTTAAATAATTGCCATCGTTGTCAATTGTCATTTTGTATGTTTTTCCATCGTTACATTCAATAATCACTTTGGCATCAGTTACAACATCCTCGATGCTGTTATTGTTGTACCCCGTTGAACGAGTGATTCTTACGCGATAAGGCCCCGGCTGGTCAGTTATCATTCCGTCGAACACGTAGGCCGTTTCCGACACATCAACATTTGGTTGGAAATATTCCTCGCAACTGGCAAGAAGAACAACGGCGATTAGTATCTTTAAATATCTCATAATCAGAATTTCAAATTGAGGGTTATGGATGGAATCGGCACGCCGATAATCGCCAGTTTATAAAGTCCGTAGGAATTGTATTTGTTTTCAGCCGACGGCTTATCTTTCTTATAATAAACCGAATAGACATTCTTATGACCATAAGCGTTGTAGAGCGCGAATGTCAGCGACGGGTGGATTTTCTTCTTCTTATTCATGAAACCATCGTAGGTGGCCGAAAGGTCAAGCCTATGATAGGCAGGCAGATAATACTTATTGCGGTCAGAAAAATTCACAACTTCCATTCCTTGTATCTGATACTTGTATTCGGGGTATGTGGCCGGCCTTCCGCTTGTGAACACAAAATTGGCCGAAGCATTCCAACGACGCGTAATCTGATAACTAGCCGTCACGCTCAAGTCATGCAGATGGTGCGTCGAGGCCTTGTAGTATTCGCCTCTGTTGATTTTTTCTTCATCGAACTGGCCGTCAACTTTAATCTCGGTGTTCGACAGCGTGTAACTAATCCATCCTGTCAGGTCGCCGATGTTTTTCTTGACCATCAACTCCAGACCGTATGAACGAGACTCTCCTTGCAGAACATCCTGCTCAACGGCTCTGTTCATGCTCATTACCGCGCCATTTTTATAATCAAATTGATTTTCAATCATTTTGTAATAGATTTCTGCCGACAAATCGAAAATTTCATCAACAACAGTTGTAAAAAATCCTGCCGAAACTTGCTGGCAATTCAGTGGTTCGATGTTGCCATCGGCCATTTTCCAATAATCCGACGGCATGGCCGATGTGCTCTCGGTTATAAGTTGCTGATACTGGCGGGTATAACTATATGATGCCTTTATTGAACTGGTAGGACTGAGTTTGTATCGCAAACCGATTCTCGGCTCAAGCCCCTGATAAGGTTTTACCTTCTCGCCATCGGCATAAGTGGTTGAACCTCTGATACTATTCTGATTTCGAGGCAGGCTGTCAGAATAGGTGTTCTCGGTGCAACTGCCCACTTTACTGAACCATGAGTAGCGCACCCCCACAAGCAGACTCAGATTGTCGCTAATTGAGTAATTGTCAGACACAAAGCCCGCAAATTCCAAACCTTTTTCGTGGTCAAGTTCCAGCGGTTCAACCGAAGATTTGTCGTTGTAGGCTGTCATCTTTCCTGGATTGATATCCAAACGGTTGCCTTCGATACCGAAATTCAGATTGTGGTCCGACAAATCGAACAGAAATTCGGCTTTGCCGCGAATGTGGTTGATTCCTGTGGCCACATCGCTGGCCAACGACTCTTGAGTTAAATCGGAAAGTGTTGATTTATAATCGGAATAGGCTGCCGATAGTTTGAATTGCAACGCATGGGTAATAAGCCAGCGATAATTCATTCCGCCAATCAATGACGAATAGTCGAACTTATTGATATTGTTATAGTTGAAATAGTCGGCGCTCTCATAGCCGAAAATGTCAAGTTTATGGTTGCGACCCAAGTTGAAATCAATTTTTGCAATCAAGTCGTGAAAGTTGGTCGAACTGTTTTTTATGTTGACATTGTGCGACTTATGCAGAATCCAATTTGAGTAGGTGGCACGACCGCCAATATAGAAACTGCAGAAATTCTTTATCGGCGCTTCAATGAAAAGATTGCTGTTCAGAATGCCAATGCCCGCATTGCCGTGAAATTTGGTGGTGTCGGCCTTCTTCAGACTGATATCCATGACCGACGAGATGCGGTTGCCGTAACTTGCGGGCTGCGAACTTTTATACAATTCCACGCCGCTGATGGCGTTTGGCAGGAAGGTCGAGAACATTCCAAACATGTGTGATGTGTTGTAAACCGGAGCCTCGTTGAGCAGCACAAGGTTCTGGTCGACGTTGCCACCACGAACATTGAACCCTGTCGACATCTCACCGGCAGTCTGCACGCCCGGCATAAGCGTCATACTGCGAACAATGTCGGCCTCGCCCATCAGCACGGGTAACTTCTTGATTGTCTGCATATCCATGGCTTCAACGCCCATCTGCGTGCGGTTTACCTGACTTTTGCCGCCAGCAGCCGTAACCGTCACGCCTTCAATAGCAATAGATGCTTCCATCAATTCAATATCGAGTTTGCCGGGACTCAGCACGTCAACCTTAACTATCTCAGTTTCAAGGCCGATGAACGACACTTCAATCTCTGTTTGTCCGGCGGGGAGCATCAGTTCGTAGTGGCCGTTGACATCGGATGTAGTAGCCAGTTTGTGTTTCTTATCCTGAATCACAGCGCCCGTAATCGGCGTTTCGGTCTTGCCTTCGCGCACAATGCCTTCAACCTTGTTCTCTTTGTAACGGCCCTTTTCCATCAGATTTCCAATCACTTTCACATAGCCGACCATGCCTTCGGTCAGTTTGTCGTTGTCAACGGTGAATCCTTGCGGAATAAAGATGATGTTGCGTTCCTGAAAAATGATATAGGTAAGTCCGTAAGCCGCTATCGCATTGTCAATAACCCATTTAACTTCTTTTCCTTTGGTCGCAGTCGGAATGGTGATGCTGTTCACCCAATTGTCTTTGTAGAAGAATCGCACACCGGCTGTGGCTTCGGCCTTGTCCAAAAATTCGGTCAATGGCCGCCCCTGACACTCAAAGTCGGCCTTGGCGCTGAGTTTTTGCGCATTGGCAGCGGCTGTCAGAAACAGAAGAACAGTCAGTGTCAGAAGAATATTTTTCAAATTGCTGATGTTTAAACGCCGTAAAAGTATGCTTTCAGACGAAGAAAACATCGCTTTTTTTATATGTGTGGTACGTAAAAATGGTTTTATTATCGATGTTTAGGCTATTCTGACACAAGTTAAGGCTGATTTAACCGATGAAGGCATTTCTATAATGATGGTGCAGCAAACAAGTTATTCTTTACCTAATTCAACAATTCTGGTCTGTCCGTCTTGCGTTTTGAGTAGGAATGCTTTTCTGCAATCCAAATCGGCAAAAGACTTCTTTATGATGGCTTTCTTTCGCAACTGCGTATGCCCGAATACTTGGTATGTTTCCTTAAGAAAATCAGTTTTTTTAGGTTGTTCGCGCACATCGGCCCATACACACGAGCCAGCTTCGGCGTCGCCTCTGCGCAGTTTGCTGATGTTCATCAGCTCATCATCAATAAACGCGACGAATGTTGCCGAGTCTTTCATCTTGCCATTCAGCGCGTTGCAAATTGATGCGGCATCTGTTGGCGTTTCCGGGAAATACTTTTTCCACCAAGCTTCAAGTATACCAGAATGTGTGAACAGATAGTTTTTTCCGTCCAATTCCACGTGCGTGGCCATCAGAAACAAAGGCATATTTTCGTGCAGAAGTTTATGGATATAGTCAGCATTGATGGTGTCTTTTCGGCTGAACCACAAGGCGGTGTCTATATAATGGACTTCGTGATTGCCAATCAGCAGCGTCACTCTGTCCATATTCGCTTTTTTGAAGGCTAAAACCTCTTTGAAGTTAGCTAACGCATCTTCGGGCGTGATGCCTTCGTATGAGTAAGGGTCAAGGTAATCGCCAAGGAAAATAACCGGCAAATTCGGATATTTAGCTGTGGCTTCTTTCCAATAGGTGCGCCCGTGAATGTCGGGGATTACCAGCACCTGTGCTGAAAGTTGTAATGCAAAAAGCAGAGCGATTGTTGTGGATATTACTTTATTCATAATTGTAAGTTTTAAGATAAATCATTTGAATTTTTACATACCAATGACTTATATATAATGCATTTGTTACACGAATCGACAGGAAAACGATTTTAAAAATCTGAACATCAGTTTTAACAATTTGAGATGATGCCGGTTTTGGCGTTGCAACTAATGCTAATATAATCAGTATTGACTATAAATATCTTATTTATAATTATTTGCGCTTTTTATACTGTCAAGTAGGATTTTGTACTTGCGGTTAAATGGAAAACCTTGCTCTATATCAGCAGATACTTCGGTAAAAAATCTTGTTTCTTCTTTAAGAAAAGGAATATCATTGACTTCAACTAAAAAAGAATCTTTAGTTACAGTGACGTTAATTGTGTCTGGATAGAAATAATCGACATAATATCTATCACTGGGACACGAACTGAATTGCAGAGTGTCTTTCAAAAAGAAATATTTGTCTATTACTGAATTGATGAAAAATGATTGTATATGATTACCTCGATAATACAACATAGAGGTGGTCGCAAAAGCACCACAAGAAAAACTACTGCCACTTAAACAAGAAAAACAACTGCTTCTTAAATCTGATATTTTCCAAAGTCCGTTTCTTTCCCCTTTGTATACTTTGCCACTTGTCCACTCTTTTTCAAGACATTGGTCTATTATTTCCCCTTTTGAATCGAAAAGCCACTCTTTGTGCCAATATTGAACGAAGAAAACGGTGTCATTTCCAACAATGGTATCGATTGTGTATTCCTTGTAAACAATTACAGAGTCTTTTTCTCCGTTCGGCCAAATCCGGACATCAGTTTTAATAATTTGAGAAGATGCCAGTTCGGGTGTTGCAACTAATACCAACACAATCGATAATAATGATAAATATTTCATTTGGAGTTCTTTGCGTTTCTCATAATTGAAAGTTTGCTTCAAAAATACGGCTTTTTAAACTCTTGTAAACTTTGATTTCAGAATCTATGAAGTTATTCTGTGATACGAGGAATTATCATTAGACTTGTATCGCGCCGGACTAATTCATATTCTATGAAATCGTTATATTCCTTAGAGTTTTTGGCTGAGTCGGTTAAATAAAATCTAATTCGTGCAGAGCTATCCGATAAGATGGATTCGAACTTATATTTATGCTTTTTCTCAGAACAGGGCATAAAAGAAAGTGTGTCACCGCTGATTATCGCTTTATGGTTAGAAAGATAGGCGTTCCATAGCGAATCATTCTTTAAATCAATGTTCCACTTGTGGCATTTAATTGATTGTTCCACAACCGCGAAATACTTCTCAAAAAACACTTCATCTTGATGAAATACATCTGTAATTAACAATATTAATGAAAAAGCATAAACCAAATTTTTCATAATGTAGCTTTAAGTGTTGTTTATAATTTGATACAAATATATGCGAAACTTGCCTATCTTAGCCAACGAAAATTATCTAAAACAACACAAAAAATGAGTGAGACAAAAACATACCAGTTGTCGAACAAAAATGGTTTGACAATTGAATTTATGCCGCGCGGCGCAAAAGTGATTTCGGTGCAACTGCTTGATACTCAAAACCCAGGCAAGAAAGTTGATGTGATGATTGGCTACGACACCGTTCAGGAAGCCATCGACGGTGACGCCTACATTGGCGCCATCTGCGGACGCTTTGCCAACCGAATTGCAAAAGGCCATTTCGTGCTCGACGGCAAGGAGTACCAACTTGCGCTTAACGACGGCCAGAACCACTTGCACGGCGGCCCGACAGGCTTCAACAGCCGCGATTGGGACGTGAAAGAAACCAAAATAGCAGGCCGTGCCGGTGCCTACGAACTGACACTTTTCAGTCCCGATGGCGACGAGAATTATCCAGGCAATCTGAACGTTAAGGCCACCTATTCGCTGACCGACGACAATGAGTTCATCATCGATTTTGAAGCCACAACCGACAAACCGACCGTCATCAACCTGACGAGCCATCCGTACCTGAATATGCGCGGGGCGGGCAGCGGCCCTGTGTTCAGCCATCAGATTGAAGTGAACGCCAAGCAGTTCACACCCATTGCCGACGGCGTTCCTTCGGGCGAGATTCGCAACGTTGAAGGCACACCAATGGACCTTCGCAAGCCTGTGGCAATCGGCGACGCCATCAACACGCCGTACGAGCAGATTCAACTCTTCAAAGGCTTCGACCACAACTGGATTATCGACAAGCCCGCTGGCGAAATGGGCTTCTGCGGCCGCGTAACCGACCCCGAGTCGGGCCGATTTGTTGAAGTTTACTCAACGCAGCCTGGCCTGCAGGTTTACACCGCAATGCACTTCAACAGCTCGCAAACTGGCAAGGGCGGCAAGCCGTTCTGCTCATACTGCGCCGTGGCTCTTGAGCCGCAAGGCATACCTGACGCGCCCAACAAACCAATGTTCCCGTCGGCAGTTCTGCGCCCAGGCGAAGTTTACCGCCAGACGCTGGTTTACAAGTTTGGCTGGTAATGACCAATCACGAAATTTCGGGAAAACTATAATTGGAATTGGCGCTTTCGGGCGCCTTTTCTTTTACTTGGTGCGAAGCGAAAAAATGTGCGAAAAGTTTTGATTATTCGTAGAATTTGTAATTTTATTGAAACTTTTGACGCGCAAAATGCTTGCAACTGCAATGTGCGTCCAATGTAATCGTAAAAAATTGATTATTATGGAAATAACCATTATCTGTATCGGCCTGCTTTACTTTTTTTCGCACTATCTGACAATACTCTACCAAAAGACGCGCATTCCCGATGTGCTCATTTTGATTTTTGTCGGCATACTCATCGGGCCGGTTTTTCATCTGGCTTCGATTGACAGCCTTG
>JAEEGK010011467.1_pt1 | contig 20255 bp, 16 predicted proteins | sample 8958771 | NCBI WGS metagenome assembly JAEEGK01 (sample SAMN16246547, study PRJNA631951) | gut metagenome | biome: gut microbiome; feature: rumen; material: SC-attached | host: Bos | place: Iran: Karaj | collected 2018-10
TTATTGAAGAAGTAAATTCAATAGAATATTTAGAAAATTTGGAGGATAATAATTTAGATAAGGAGAATGAAAATATTAATAATTTAAATATACAAGAATTAGAATTAAAATTAGGGAAACCTTACCAAAAAAGTAAAGATTTAAAAAGACGTTTGGAAAGAATAAATAATATTAGAATTGAGTTAATTAAAAAAATAGATAATTCAAAAAGAAGTTGTTGTTATTATTGTTGTAATAATCGATATTGTGAAATCATAAGATATATTTTATTTATTTTTATATGCTTAATGGTCATAGGACTTGAATATGCTTATTATAAAAATTTTTCACCTGAATTCGATTCCTATAATAATAAAACTAAATTATTGAATGATTTTATTAATAATAATAAAACAAACAATAATAGTGTTTGGGATAATTCAGATGAAAGAGATAAAATAATAGCATTTATAATTGTATATCCTATAAAACTCTTTTCAAATTTTTTAGTTGTTGGACAATATATATACCTTATAATATATTCTTTACTAAATTGAACTTATATTACAGGTGATTTTTTTTATGGTAAAAATTCTTCTGATAATTTAAATCTTATATATAGTGTGAATGAATTATCTGGAAAAATGATTCCTCTTTTTTATTTAGGAATTTTGAATATTATTTTATCCACAAAAAAAGAAAAATTGCCTATAGGAAAAGATAATCCTTATTTTTTTTTAGATTTATTAAAAATTCCACATATGAAACAAGTTTTATGGTTTAGATATCTATTTATATTAATATGTGCTTTAATAACAAACATGAAAGACAAAATTGTTATTAAATGTAATTCTTGTTGTAAAATTTGTAAAAAAGGTATCACATTTAATTTATGTGATGAATATAATTTTGAGTCAAGGGAGAAAGAACCATGTTGTTTAAAACGACTTGAAGGAAATAGGAAAGAATATATTGAAAAAGGTAGAAAAGAAGAAATTAGGTTATTAAATATTAACGAAATTACATATCAATTAATAATGAATAGATAATAGTAAAAATTAATTTAATAAAATTATTATAAAATAAATCTATATAAAAATAATGACATAGTTAAATTATTTAAAATATTATATTATTTTTTTCTTTATTTTAAATGAAAAAAAGAAAAAAAATATAAAAAAATGTGCCATTGTTGTTGCTTCACATGTTGTTGTTGTTGTTGTGCAAAATCACCAATGAAAACAATAAATATTTCTTTAATTGTTTTAATAAGTATAAATTTATTTCTCAGTCTTATAACAACTGCTAATAGAGCAGGAAATACTGCTCAATATAAAGATTCGTTACAAATATTAAAAGAATTGGAAGAAGGTCATTATTCTCGTTATGAAAATGATTACAATTATGATAATTATTCTCATTATGATGAAAGTGATTACGATTATAATTATTCTTATGATGAAAATAAATATTATCCGAGAGATTATTATAAACATGACATTAGTAATGTTTCATTATTTAAAAGTTGGAAAAATAGAGAATTAGTACTAAATTTATTAAGATTTATTTTATTATTATTTCAATTTATGATTATTTTTTATTTACTTTATAAAAGATTAAAAAATTTAGATTTACCTGAAAAATCTCTTCCAAGAGTAATTATTTTATCAATAGGGAGTATGATTTTATCAATAATCCAATTGATATATTCTATAATAATAGCAATATTAATATTATTAACTATGAATACAATTGATGAAATTGATGAAATGAGAAGTGATATTGATGTTACATCAAACGATTTTAATATAAGAGCTTCTTTGAATATTATTTTAAATATAACGATGATAGTATTATTTAGTATATGTATAAGTTTTTCATATCGTATATATTATAATGGAATATATAATAAAGGAAAAAATGATTATGTGGAATCAAAAACAAATCAACCAAATTTAAATCCATCACAAAATCAAAATGTAATTATTATGCCTCAAAATGGGCAATATCCTTATCCTCAACCAATTAATCCTAGTCAAAAAGTAGGAGAACTTATTTATCAAGGAAATTATAATCAAAATAAACCAAATGAGAAAGGTACATCTGGTATATAAAATAATGAAAACACTCAGAATAATGATAATTATGTTATTTATTCTCAAGAAAAAATTATTCAAGAATGAATAAACAATAATACTTATTAAAATTTTATTATATTATTTTTATTTTTTTATTTTTTAATCGCGTTTTTTGCCATTGATTTTATTATGCCAATATTAATGCTCAATCTAATATTTTAATTTAACTTTCATTTCTTTAGGCTTTATTTCTAAATATTTAGAAAATTTTTTTATTGTAATTCAATAAAATTTCATTGAATAACATATAATTTACTTTCAATATTTGAAAAATAAATAAAAAGGAAAATAGATGAATATAATTCATTCAGTTATAATTAATTTTTTTAATTTAAATTATAAATATTGAAAGTTAATTATATAATTATTGTAGTTATTAATTTATAAAAAATTCAAAATAAATTTATTACATAAAGAAGAATGAATTTGAATAAATTTAATATTACAAGTTCTATTACTGTTGGTGTTACAGTTAATTTAAATATTAATATTTTTTTGGAATTATGCATTTTATATTTTTTTATTAATAAAACAGGAAGTATAAATATAATAGTTAATGAATCTTTTTTTCTTTTATTATATTATAAAAGTTATTATATAATTCATTATATAATTTTCCTTTTGAAAATATAATGAAATATTTTATTCCAATTTTTTCCTAAAAGAATTATATTCACTGTGTATAAAAGTTACAAAACTCAATATTTTGATTCATCTTTTTTCTCAATAAATATATTTATTCCATGATAATTATTGAATAATTTATTTCTTTTTCGATTTGGTAAATTGAAGTAACATTATGTTTATATTCTCAATCTATAACTTTAAAGAAGGAAAAAGTTTACATCATATTTATTTAAAATATTTGTACTATTGAATCCTCGAATATTATATCATTTTATTTATAATTTTCTTTTCTTTTAATTTATCATAAAATTCTTTAATTGATGATGTTGCTTCAATAGAATAATACATTTACTTCATCTAAATTTCATTCTCTCTTTCTCTAAATTTATAGTTTTTTAGATATTAATATTTCTTCCTAATCTTTTCCACTCCTTTTTCAACTGTAAAATATATTTTTTAATAACTTTTAAAAAATCTAAACTTAATTATATTACTTATGAAATACTTAAATAATAAGTTAAGTTATTAATCAATAAGGTTTATAAAATAAATAAATCAAAATAATTTTTTCATTTATATTCTTAATCATTATTTAAATATACCATTATTTTTAAAAACAATTTAAAAATGGAAAATTGTGAAAGATGTAAAGCTAAAATTTCAGATTTTAAATGTGAGAATTGTATAAGATTTTTTTGTGCTAATTGCGATTCATTTGTACATTCTCTTCCATCAAAAATAGGTCATAAAAGAATATTTATTAATACATCTTTTATTCAAAATAAAAATTTAAATAGTAATAATTCTTCTAATTTACCAAATAATAATATAATAAATAATAATAATTTAAATACTTATAATAATTCCCCAAATAATATAAATGAAAAAGTAATTCTTAAATTAAGTGAAAGAGAAAAAGAAGATTTAAGAAAAAAAATAAAAAAATTAACTGAAGAATTAAATAATACTAAAAGAATATTATATGGAAATATAAATGAAAATATAAATAATATAAAAGAAAATAATTTAGAAGATAATTCAATAGACAAAGATACTCAAATTGAAAATTTAATAAAAGAATTAAATAATCAAAAAGACATTAATTTAAAATTAAATGAAAAAATAAAAGAATATGAGAATTATATTAAATTATTAAATCAAGAACATAAAATAGAAATAAATAATTTAAATAATGAATTAGAAAATATAACAAATCAAAAAAATTCAATTAATAATTTCTATAAAATAAAAATAGAAGAACTTCATAATTTATATCAAACTGAAAGAGAAAAAATAATTCTTAATTATGAAATGCAAATAACAAAATTAAATGATGGTTATTCAGAAAATAAAAAAAAATATATGAAATTAATGAAAGAAAGAGAAAATTATTTTAAAGAACTTGAAAAAAATTCAAAAAAAGAAAAAAACGAATTAAATTCAATTATTGATAAATTAAAAGATTTTAATTCAATAAGTGGAAAAGACCAAAATGATTTAATGAAAATGAATGAAAATCTTAAAAAAGCTCTTGAAGAAGTAAATAATGAATTAGAAATTACAAAAGAAAATTTAAAAAATACAAATAAAGAAAATAAAAAATTATTGAAAATAAATAATAAAATTTTAGAAGAAAATGAAGAAATAAAAAAAGCAAATAATCATTTGCATGGTGTAGTATTTGGAAGATTTAGGAAATAAAAAAAACTTAAATTAAATTAAATAATGAAAAAAAATAATTTTTAAAAATTTTTTTTAATAAATTAAAGAACATTATAAATAAAAAATATTAAAAAAAAATTAACAAAATTACTGAACATCTATTTTTCAATTAATAAAAAAAAAGTTATTTTCATCTTCAATAATTTTTTTTATCATTAACTAAATACTTTTCAAAATCTAATAATTTTAATTAACATAAATCACTCATTTTTTATATTCTTTAAGAGTAATTTAACAAATTTTATTTTTAAATGTTTCTGATTTTTAAAAGGTTCTAAATATATTTTTTGGGTCAATATATTTTCTTTCTTTATCCTGTGTTTTTCTCTTTATTTGAGATTTATTTTTTGATAAATAAAGTTTTTATTTATATATTTTAAATAAATCATTCACTATTTTTATATTTTTAAATATTATTTTTATAAATTATAATGTTATAAATTATTTAATCAATAGAAATAAGTTTATATTTTTACTTTTTACATTAAAAAAGAAATCTACTTTATACTTTTTCTTTTCTATTATTGAAATAAAATCAAATTTTATTGATTTATATATTTATCTTTTATAAATTTTTATCTTCCATTAATAAAATTATTATATATTACAATATTCAATTTGGATTCATATGAGCTTAAAAATTTGTAATTAATATTCTTCAATAGATTAAAATAATAAAATATATTATTCAAAAGTTTTTATTTATATTATATTTTTGAAAATATTTTAAATCAATAATATTGATATAATCATATTAAAATCATTATTTTAAACATTTATAATTTATAAGATTGATTTACATTTAAATTTTAGTAATATTAGTATTTCCATTAACTTCATCTTGAACTGAATCACCTATTTTATCTAAATTTTTCTTTTTTAACAATCTAAAAATTGGTCCATTTGTAAATTTAGAAGGAGTATCATCACCTAAATTATAATTAAGTAGATTATTGTCATTATTATCATCATTTGAAGTTCTTGTTTCATAAATTATCTTTTGATTATGAGATATAGCTTCAATTATTGGATTTTTTTTTGAGTTATTAATTTCTATATTTTTATCTGAATTTAAGTTATTTTCTAAAATAATACATTCGTGTCTAGAACAACAAATACCCATTGAAAAAGAATAAATTAATATTAAATGACTTATAATAAATTATATGTAAATAATAATATTTTTAATTTTCTAACTCAAAATTTTAACCTCATATATAATATAATTATATAAATAATTTATTCATAATTATAATTTATCATTTAACAAACCTAAAAAATGAAAAAGAAATAAAAATTCCTTTTTTTTAAAAACTATATTTAGGATTTATAATATTTGATTATTATTAAAGATAAAATAAAAGAAACATTTTATTAAATGTTTTCTAAAAAAAATATATATATATCTTAAAAATTAATTTTATATAAAAAATAAAGAAAACCAATAATTTAAAAGTAAATTAAATTTTTTATAAAAATAAATGGATAACTATGAAATATTAAATAGACTAGGAGGAGGCTCATTTGCAGATGTATATAAAGCAATAGAGAAAAAAACCGGAGAATACGTAGCAATAAAAATCTTGAAAAAAAAATATAACAATTGGGAAGAATGTTTAGAACTTCGTGAATGTAAATCTTTAAAAAAACTTCAAGATATATCAAATACTCACATATCAGAAAAAGGAATTCAAAATATAATAAAATTAAAAGAAATGATATTTACAAAAGAAACAGGAACATTAAATTTAATATTTGAATACATGGAAAAAGACTTATTTATATTAATGAAAGAAAGAACTCCTAAAAAATTAAATGAAAATCAAATAAGATCAATAATTAATCAGACATTAAAGGGATTATCCTATATGCACAAATATGGATTTTTTCATAGAGATTTAAAGCCAGAAAATTTATTAGTAACAGGAGAAATAATAAAAATAGCAGATTTTGGATTAGCAAGAGAAATAAGATCAATTCCTCCTTATACTGAATATGTATCAACAAGATATTACAGAGCTCCTGAATGTATATTAAAAAGTAATAATTATAATAGTCCAATTGATATTTGGGCTTTAGGTTGTATTATGGCTGAAATGTATTTACATCCTCAACCTTTATTCTTTGGTAATAATGAAAAAGAAGTCTTATTTAAAATTTGTAGTATTTTAGGAACTCCTAATCATGATATTTGGAATGAAGGAATTTCACAAGCTAATAAAATGGATATTAAATTTCCTAAATTTGAACCTCAAAAATTAGAAAATATTATTCCTATGGCTTCTAAAGATGCTATAGATTTAATGTATCAAATGATTAATTGGGATCCTAATAAAAGAGCTACTGCTAGTAATTTACTTCAACATAATTTTTTTTATACTGGAAATAATAAATTTAATAATTTAAATATTAGTAATGATTTATTAAGTAGTTCTCTTTTGAAAAGTGATATTATTAAAAGTTATAATAGTAATACAAGTAAATTAATGATTCAAACCAAAGATGATATACCATCAAATATTCATTTAATGAGAAAAGATGAAGAAATTAATTTTTCTAAAATATTAAATGATACAGAAGGATTTGATAATTTAATAAATAAATTAAAAAATGAAAAATATGAAGAAGACTTGGAAATAGAAGAAAATAGAAATTTAATAACTTCTCCATTAAATGGAGATAGAGATTTTGACTTTGATGCAAGTGGACCAACAATAACTCAAAATACACTTTTCTTAGGAAATTCAACAGTTTTTAAAGGAGATTCTTCTTCAATAATGAATAAAAATATTACTCATATTACTGGTTTAGATGGAAATAAAAATGATACTATTTGTGATTATTCGAACGGGAAAAAAATTTTCGATTCTTCTGTTATTAATAATATTAATAGTGGAATTACTATGACTTCGCTCATTCAAAATAATAATAATAGTGGAGATAATATTTTAACTAATTCTTCTTTGGAAAATGCAGTTAATCCTATGATAAGTAATATTTTACCTATTAATGATAATAAAAATTTACTTATTTCTACTAATAATATAAGTAAAATTGAAAATGTCGTTGATGAAATTGATTTTGAAAAAGCTAAACCTTTAAAAAATAATGCTATTGGAAATAATAAAAGAAGAAGTGCTAGACAATTCATTGAAGATTCTCAAAAAGTTGGAACTGATTATATGACTATTCCTAAAAAAGAAAAGGAAAAAGAAAAAGAAAATAATAAAGCAAAAGAGAAAGATAAAGAGAAAGATAAAAATAAAGATAAAGATAAAAATAAAGAAAAAGATAAAGATAAAGATAAAAATAAAGAAAATGATATTAAACTTCAATTAAAAAATAAATTTGATAATGACTTTCAATTTAATGGGAAACCTTTTAATTTTCAATCAAGGAGAACTAAACAAATTCCTCATAATAATGAAAAACAAAGTAAACATATTAATTTAAAAAAATTATTAGAAGATATTCCACCGCCTGAAAAAAAAATAGTAAATTCAAATAGTAATAATAATATCATTGGTGGAGGATATTTATTTGGAATGGAATCAAGAAGACATAATAATATTGTTAATAAAGCTTCTACTTTGAAAAAAGGAAAAGTATAAAAATAAAAAAAAAATTTTTTTTGATGTATATTACTTTTCAAATATTATAATATATTTTTTAAAAATCATTAATTAATTAATAAATAAATATCTTAATTTTCAATAAGTAAAAAAAAAATTGATATTTTAAACATTTTAAATGTTAAAATTAAAAATAATAAATTAAAAAAAAATGATTTAATTTTTAAAATCTCAAGGATTAAGAAAAAGAAAAAGGGAAAAAAAGAGAAGGATATAATTCAGATGAATTACCAACAATAAGAATAATACTAAAGTCTTAAGAAACGAAAATTTTAGAATATGTAGCAAATACAATAGTAAAAAATGCAAAAGAAAAACAATTTATAGTTAGAGGACCTAAATTCATGCCTAAAAAATATTGAAGAATAAATGTTAGAAAAAGTCCTTGTGGTGAAGGAACTAATACTTATGATGCTTTTGAAATGAAAATTCATACTAGAATTGTTGATCTTAAATGTTCTCCTGATTCTGTTAGTGAAATTACTAATTTTAAAATTAAATCTGGTGTTAATATTAGTAATAAAATATGGAATAATTAAAAGTATTTTATTTATGGAGATATATTAAATTTTTCATTTTTATTTAAATAGTCTTTTTTTCTTTTTTTTTTTGATATTTTTTTTAAATTGTTTTTTATGTTTTTTTATTGGAATTTAAAATACTAAATATATAACTTATATAACTATAATTTTTTTATTATGGTAATTACATTTTTTTTATATTCTTAAATTTAATTAAAATTATCATATTTGTTTAATATTTAAATTACTTATTTCATGAAAATATTCAATATATCAAAATTATTATATGAACTAAATATTATATCTTTAAAATCAAAAAATATGAGAAAAAAGATATAATATTTTTATTTAAAATATATATCTTATTAAATTATTTCAATAATGGAATTAAACCTTGGAATAAAAAAATTAAACAGTGAAATGAACATTTCTGTTAAGAACAAAAAGCTTTGTAAATTTGAAAATAACATTAAAGAAATTTATAAAACTTCAACAACATTATATAGAAGTTTAAGTTTTAATTTACCACGAAATTTTGTTCCTCAAATTAAACCAAAAAAATCAATAATATGTCCAAGTCCAATGATATTAAATAAAAAATCAAATTTTTTTTCAAATAAAATAAATGAAAAAAAAATAGATAATTTAAATGATTTTTCACTAAGTTTAGAAGATGATAAATCTTCTTTTACTTCATCTTCAGAAGATTTAAATGAAGTAAATAATTATGATGATTATAATAATAATTTAAATAAAGATTTATCTAATAGTCTAAGTAATAGTATTTCAAATTTAAGAAAATCAATCGGAAAAATTAAATCAAAAACTCAACAATTAAAATTTAAAGAAGCTGAAGAAATGATTCAAAATAATTTAATATTAAATACTTTAAATATTAATAGTTTAGATAATGATTTTGATTGGGAAAATACAAATTATAATAATTTAGAACTTTTTAGGAAAAGTTCCTTTCAAAATAAAGGAAATTCAATTTTAAATGTTTTACAAATGAAAAGCAAATGAAAAGTGAAAATAATATTCTTGTTTAAATTATTTCTTTATTTTTATTTATAAATATTATGTAAAGTGTTTTATATATTTTTTTTATAATAATAATTGAATTATAGAAAAAAAAAATAAATAAATAACTCCAAAAATAATAAATTGTTATATCAAATTAAATAAAAATTCAAAAAAAAAAATTCAAAAATAAATAAAATAAAATATTCCCTATTTAAGCAATTTGTTCAGGAGAATCTAATTTTTCATCAATTTTTGCTAATAACTTCTTAAATTCTTCTAAAGTTCTTTTTTGATTTTCTTCTCTTTGTTCTTCAGCAGATAACATATTATTATTATTGAATTTAACATTATTAGTAGTATTATTAATAAATTGATTAGTAGCATTTAAATTATTATTAATAGGAATAGCATTATAACTAACATTATTATTCATAACACTATTATTAAGTAAGTTTTGATTATTAACAGGAAAATTAAACATAGTATTATTAATAAAAGCACTTGAATTTAAACCACATCCTTGATTAGCTAATAAACTCATATTTTGCATTTGATTTTGATAATTTAATTCCATTTGAGATTTTTCTAATTCTTTTTCAGAAATTATATCTCTTAAAGATTTATTTTCTTCAAATAATGATCTTTCTTTATTTTTCATTTGTTTTAATATATTTTTGTATTTTTTTTCCAAATTCTCATTTTTCATTGTTTCTTTAAATAAATTTGCTTCTATATTATAATATTTATCTTCAATTAAATCTTTTAATTTATTTAATTGATCAGTTGCTAAGGATAAACTTTCAGTTAATTCAGCTTTTTGATTTTCTAATTCATTTTTTTCTTTCATTAATAAAGTAATTTGATCTGAATATTCAGATAAATTATTTTGTTTATTTTGTTCATAATTTTGAATATCAATATCTCTTTGATTTAATTCTTCACTTAATTGTTCAATTTGAACTTTTAATTGTTCAACTAATAAATCTTTATTATTTAAACCAATTTTATACTGTTGAGTATCATTAGTAAGCATTTCGATATTATGATTTAAATTTAATATATCTCCTTGTTGTTCATTTACTTTTTCTTTATAAGTATTTATTTCAGATAATAAGTTTGCATTTTCATCTTTTAATTCTATTATTTGTTGTTCTAAGGATTCAATTCTATCTTTTCTTGAATTTTCCATATAATATATTTTCTTTTCAAATTCTTCTATTTTTTCTTGTAATCTTCTATTATCTTTTTCTTTTCTATTTAAATTTGTTGAATTTTCATATTCTTTATCTTCTAATTGAGTTTGAAGAGATTCAATTTCTAAATTTTGATTTGATAAATCATATTTTAATTTTTCATTTTCTACTTTTATTTCATCTAATTTTTTTTGAAGTTTATTTATTTCATTTGCAAATTCATTTTTTAATTTATTTTCTTTTTCAGAATATTTTTGATTTAACTTAAATTCTTTATCAGCATAATCATCTTGAAGTTCTTTAATATGAGTTTCAAAAAATTTTGCATTTTTTAATCCTGCTTCAGTTTTTTGTGTTTTAACTTGTTCATTTTTTATTGTGTTTTCATAAACAGATAATTTTTGCTTTAATAATTCATTTTCCTTTTTTAACTCATTATTTTTTTCTTCAAATTTAAGAAACTTATCTTTAAAAGTAGTAATTAAATTAACAAATTCCTGAATTGAAGTATCTTTAGCTTTTATAACTTCTTGCATTTTACAAAGTTCATTTCTTAAAATATTATTTTGATTTTCGATTTCCATAAATTTTTTATTTTGAATGTCATCATTTTTAATAGATAATAATTTATTGTCTGGAAAACTATAATTTATATTATTTGAATCTTTTCTTGAAATTGAATTGTATCCTGTGTTTATATTTCCCATTATGTTTATATTTGGAGTGTTTCCCATTGATGGCATATATCTTTGATCATCTATATCGGAATCTGTCATTGGTTGATTTACTTCATTATTAATATTTTGCATTTTGTTTATATTTTAAATTTTATTTTAATTTATATCAAATTTAAATAACTTTTTTATTATTTTCTTCTTTATGAAAAAGATTTGGATTGTTTAATTTTATTTATTTAATTAAGTCTTATTTTTTATTTTTTTTAATTGGTGCAAATAAATTAAGGTTAGTTTTATATTATAGTATTAATTATAAAAATTATAATGGAATAATTATAAAAGAAAAGGGAAATAATCAAATATTAAATGAAGATAAATTAGAAGAAAAAGAAGATAACATCATAAAAAGTGAAATAAATTAATTGAATGAAATAACAATAAAAGAAAATGATTACTTAATAATAGGGTATTATGGAAATGAATGAGTCTTTTAAAAGCAACTTTCTTTAAAGAAATTGCCTAATAATAATTTACAATTAAATTTATGAGTTAAAAAAGAAACATAAATTAAATAAATTGTATTTGCAGAATTATATCAAATAACTTAAATTAGAAAATTTTATTATCAAAATATGAAAAAGATACTGAAAATGAAAATTTGAATTTATATACTTAAGAAGAAATATAAAATTTAAAGAATTAATAAGTTAGGACTCATTAACAACGAATATTGTTTATTCAGAAAAAAAATAGATAAATTGTAAAAAAAACAAAAAGAAGGAAATAATGAAATTAATTGTCAATAATTACCAATACCAAATTTATGTGCGAATATTTTTTGTAAAGTCACAATGAAAATATTCCTTATATTGTTTTTTTTCTGTTTTTATACAATATGATATTTCATTTAATATTATTCATATATTTGAAAATGCTGTTAATAAATTTAATTGATTATAGAAATGTTAATAAAGATTATTTCTCTGAAAATAATATTAATATGTTAAAAGAGTTTATAAATTTAATTCTACTAAAAAAATTTAATTTTAGTTAAAAAGATATATTAATTATAACAAAAGAAACTTTAATTTTTAAGAGTTATTTTTATTTTTTTATACAAAAACTAATAAATATCATTTATTCAATTAATTATAATAAAACAATACTTGAAATAAATGAAGGACAATAATTTAATGTCAGATAACACAGAAATAAAACAAAATCAAAATTTAAATGATTTAAATAAAAATAAAACTCAAATCGAAAAAACTAAATTTGAATCAAATATAGAAATGATATCAAAAAGTCGAAATTACATTTCAAAAGCAAATTTCTTTTCAAAATCTCCTGAATCTCAAAGTGAAATATCAAACGATGATACTTCATGTTTAACAAATAAAACTTCAAGTCATTATAAAAATTTTTCTAATAAAACAAATCCTTTAGTTTCTTAGTAAGATTATTTTATTTAATTTTTTATAGTTACAGTAATCAAACAAATGACTTTCATGAGAATATAGATAATGAAAATAATGAAGAAAATGAAAATGAAAATAATTATTCTTTTTTAACATCATCTTCTTTATTTAGTTTTGATAGACAATTAAAGGATAATTTATTTTCATTAAATTCTTCTTTTTTAAATAATATAAATCCTCCTTTTTTTTCTTATGAAAATCAAAATTATTATTCAATTACACAAGAAGATTATTTAGCAATTAATTCAATATTAAATATAAATAATCATCAAAAAAATCAAAATTATTGTCATTATCTTCAATTAAAAATAATATCAAATCCTCAATATTCAAATAATATTTTATATCGTTTTTTAACTCCTTATATGTTACCATTAATAAATAATATTTATGGTAATTTAATTTATCAAAACTTTATTGATATTTTAGACCAAAGTAATTTATATCATTTCTTAAATTTTATAAATCATAATTTTATTGAAATTTCCCATTCTCAAAATGGAACTCGTGTGATACAGAAATTAGTAGAAAAAATATATCATTTAAAATTATATAAGTCTTTTATTTGTAATTCTTTAATTCAAATGTTAAAAGGAAGAGTTACTGAATTATCAATTGATGAAAATGCAAATCATATAATTCAAAAATTTATTATTCATATTCCTTATCCTATAAATAATTTTATATATAATGAAATTTATCAAAATTTTCTTTTAATTTCTATTACTAAATATGGTTGTTGTGTTATTCAAAAATGTCTTAATAATGGTTCTAAAGAGCAAAGAGAAAAATTAATTTATTTAGTTTTACAAAATACTTTTTATTTAATTGAAAATCAATTTGGAAATTATATATATCAATGTGTTCTTTTTCTTAAAGATGATAATATTAATATGAAAATTATAAATATTATTTTTCCTCAATTAATTCCTCTTAGTAAAGAAAAATATTCTTCAAATGTAATAGAGAAATTATTTGATATTTGTAATGAAAGAATTGTAAATTGTTTAATAACTTATATATGTCAAAATGAAAAAAGAATTATGGAATTATTAACTGATAAATATGGTAATTATATTATACAAAAAGTATTATCTGTATGTGATAATAAACAAATTTTTATTGGTATTTTAAGTATTATTGGTAAAAATATTCAGGAAATAAAAAATACTTCTTTTGGAAAGAAATTAATTGGAAAGTTAATTTCTAAATATCCATATTTGAAAGAAATGATTTAGAAAAGGTATTTATTGAAGTTTTTTTTAACAATAATAAATATTGTATATTTTAGTTTTAATAATTTTAGCCATATAAGGGATTAACTAATCATTATATTAAAGTTAGATATTTATTATAATTGTGTATATTAATATAATTTCATAGTTAAATTTATGGTAATTTTTTAATTAATGAATTATTAACTAAAATTAAATTAAAACGTATATATAAAAATATTTTAAAAATTAAAGAAATAAATAAATATTTAATTCATATATTTTCTTATTGGAAACTTTAATAATTTGTTATTTTAAATCCATTTTTTTTTTGATTTTAAATCAATTTGATTATATTCAATAGCATTACATCTCTTCTAATTTAAATATTTAATCTTTTAATTACTTTTTTATTCTAAATTTCTTAATTAAAATTTTTCCTTTTTTCATTTTAATTATTTATTGAAATTTATTTTTCTCAATCATTATATTATTTATTATTTCCATTCTTTATTGAAAATAAATATGAAATATTATGAAAAATAACAATTTCCTTTATTTTTAAATAAGATTTTTTTAATTATTATTAAACATGAATTATACTACTTTTTATATAAATATAAATTTATTTTGTTTCTAAAATTATTTTTCTTTTTTTTTTTATATTTGAATTTGTACTTTGAATTGAAGTAACTAATCTATTATTTCTTTTTTTTATTGCTGAAGAAATTTCCAAAGTATATAATTTTTCTCTGAAATTATTTTTTGTAGGTTTAAAATATCTAATAGTATTATAATTTCTATTAAAATCATCATAAACAAGAGGATTAATAAACAGATTATTTTTATTTAAAGTATTATTTGAATTATGAATAGTATTTAAATATTTATTATTAAATTTTATTTCAGAATAATTTTTTGTCATATTTTTTAATTCAATTGTTTTATCATTTAATATTTTTTTCTTAAATACATTTTCATAAATATTTCTTTTATTTATATTTCTTTTTTTAATATTTTTTATATTAGTTCTTGAACTAAAACCATTATTAAAAGTATTAAAAAGATTACTTTGAAGCATTTTAGAAGAATTTGTTGTTGTTTCATTTCTCATTATAAGATCAAGATCAAATTTTTCTTTTTTTTTTGAATTTGATATCCTATAATATAATACATTAATTTCATTAATTTTTTCTCCAAAAGTATTTTTATTATTAAAATAATTTTGAGAGAAATTATGATATTCTTTATTTACTTTTCCTTTATTAATTTCTCTTTTTTCAGATAAAGGTCTTGTAATTCTTTTAATTAAATTTTTAGCTGAAAATTTTAATCTTTTATTATAATTAGATTTTGCTTTTTCTTTATATTTACTTATTATTTTTTCAATTACACTTTCTCTTTGATTATAGAGTAAACTTGAAATAACATTATTTTTAATTTTTTGCATTTGAATTAATCTTTCTTTAATAATTGGACTTATATTAAATAACATTTTAAAAACATTAACATTAATTTCATAAGCAATTGAATGATTAGTTTTACAAGAAACAGTAAATATATATTTATTATTATAAACACAATCACTTAATCCAATCATATCATTTTCTCCAAAAGTTTCTAACTTTAAATCTCTTGGAATATAATATTCTTTTAAAGATTCTAAACCTTCAAAATGAGTTAATTTATTTTTATATGAAGTACAATTTAAGATTTCATCAATTTCTAATAAACTTTTAATTGCTTTTGTTTCAAATTCTCCACTTTGAATAAAATAAATAAAATGTTTATTTTCATATGAATTATTTTCTGTATAAAGAATATCTTTATATTTAAATATTTTTTGTTTAAAATAATTAGTAAAATTTTTTAAATTACTAAAAGAATCATTATTTCTAAATAAAGATAATCCTAAAATAAAATTCATTTTATCTTTTCTTGCTTTCTCACTTATATCTCTTAAGATATCATTATATTGAATAATATCAAAATAAGCTAAATCAGTATCTTTTGAAGTAATAATAGTTTCAACTCTTTTATTTTCATTATAAATATTTTTCTCTGTTAATTCTTCTCCAAATTTTTCTCCTTGTCCTAAACTTTCAGCAAGGAAATAATTATATATTAAAACTAATTTTCTTTCAACTAAGAATTTTTCACTTATTTCATTTTTATTTTCTTTTATTATTGGTTTTATTCTATTAATATATTTTTCACTTGATATTTTCTCAATTTCTTTTTCATTATTAATAGATTTAAAAGCATCAATTACTTCTTTTTGAATTTCTAAAACTAATTCTATTTCTTCCTTTGATTCAAAAGGAATAATATTTTTTAAATTATTTTTCAAACTTAATTTAGATTGATAAATCTTTTTATTTGTTTGTATAGGAGAATTACTTTTTTTTGAATTTAAACTTTTAATACTTTCTTTTTTCATAAATGAATTCCTTTTACCATATAATTCTTCTTTTGAATTCATTTTCATATTATTATGTTGAATAGTTAAATAAGCTCTTTTAATCCAAATGTCAAAAGTCTTTTCATTCATTGGATATTGTCCATTATTTCTATTTAATGTTTTAATTAATAATTCTTTTTCATTATATTTTCTTAATTTTAATAAATAAATAAAATATTCACTTTCTGTTAAATATAAGTATTCTTCATTTGGAACTAAAATATCAACTCTTCCTTTTAAAACCAAATAAAAATTATCAATTTCATTATTAAATCCAGATATAATTTTATCTTTTTCAAAATATTTATATTTTAAAGTAAAAGATAAACTTGAAAATATATCTCTATAATTTTCTTTTTTAACTTCTTTAATTCCTTGAGCAAAAGGATTAAGTTGCATTAAAAATTCAATAACAATTTGATTTTCATTAAAATTTCTTTTAGGATTTTTAAATAAATCAAGTCCTTTCATAAAAAATTGTTCACGTGATAAATTAGCATAACTAACAAAAAAACTTTCATTACTTTGAATAACATTTCTTTTTTGTATTTTTTTTCTAAAATAATTAGGTCTATTATTTATACTTAAATTATTTAATTGATTATTATTTATTATATTATCATTATCTTTATTAGAATCTAATAAACTATTTACACTATCTTCTGATTCTTCTATATTAGAACTTAAACTTGAATTATTCAATGAATTTTCCTTTGACATATATTAATATTTAAATATTGATTATTTTAAATTAATTATAAATGATTATTTTATAATTTAGAATAATTAAAATTTAAAACAAATTAAATGTCATTAAGAGATAATCAACTTTTAGAAAAAATTAATAGTTTAACAAAAGAAGTTATTTTAACCAATAATCTTTCAAAAGATACTTTAAGTAATAATAATGATAAAGAATCATTTGGTTTTAATAAACCAAATACTTTAATGCAAAATCCATTATTTAAAGAAAAATTATCTTCAGTTTTTTCTGAAATAACAAGTAAAAAATCAAATAAAAATTCAAATAAAACTTTAAATATAAATCAAAGTGAAAATACTTCTCAAAATAATCAAAATATAATTTATGATAATGAAAAAAGAAATATGTTAAATAAGAAAAAAGAAGAAATAATGAATCTTTTAAATCCACTTGATGCTCAATTAAATAAAAATAGAAGGAAAAAAGTAAATAAAACAACTTCAACTATTAATAAACCATTTTTCAATAATAATGAAGTTAAATTTTCTGAAAGAGTTAGAAATGAATTAAATAAAATTTTATATAAAGCTGAACCTCAAATTTATAATCCAGTGACTCAAGAAGGAAATCAAATTAATTCTTTAAATAATAAAATTAATTTAAAAAGTGGAAAGGATTTAATTCATAGAAGAAATACTTCTTCTAGTTTAAGAAGTCAAAAACAAAAAGATACTAATTCTGTTATTGAAACAATTAATAAATTAAAAATTCAATATGGTATTTGAATTTAAATTTAATGCTTTTTTATTCGAACAATAAACTAAATTAATTCATTTTAATTTTTTTAATTTTTTAACCAATGAAATATATAATTTTATTCTTTTGTAAAATATTTAATAAAAAATCCTTATATTATCTTTTAAAAAAATGAAATTGGAAAATTTTGATAAAGTTCCTTAATAAAGAATAAGAAAAAGCAATAAATAAATTTGAATATAATATTTATTTTTTTTCATTCTTAAAAAAACATAAAAAAAAATGCATGAAAACTCTCCTATAAAAATAAACAAAGTAAAAAACCGTTTTTTACCAATAAGTAAAAGTGTAAGAATGTATTTAGAACCAGAACCAAAAATATCAGATTTTGAAATAATAAAAGAAATAGGAAGAGGTACCTTTGGAAGAGTATTATTAGTACGTCATAAAGAATCTCATATAAATTATGCAATAAAAGTAATAGATAAATCAAATAAAGAAAATATAGAAGGAAAACTATATTTTCGAAGAGAAATAGAAATAATGTATAAATTACATCATAATAATTGTGTTAGACTTTTTGGTCATTTTGAAGACGAAATAAATTGTTATTTTATAATGGAATATTTACCAAATGGAAATTTATATTCATATATGAAAAAAAATAAATTAATAGAACCTTCAAAAGTAGCATCATTTATGAAAGATTTAATAAGTGCAATATATTATTTACATAATATGTCTCCTCCTATAATTCATAGAGATATTAAACCAGAAAATATATTATTAAATGAAAATAATATAATAAAATTAACAGATTTTGGTTGGTCGAATTATATAAATGATTCAGGAGAAGAAAGATTAACTTTATGTGGAACTCCATTATATTTTGCTCCTGAAATGTTAGAAAAAAAAGGACATGATTATAAAGTTGATATTTGGTGTATTGGTGTTTTAATGTTTGAATTACTTGTTGGAAAACCTCCTTTTATTGGGAAAGATATTAAAATGACATTGAATAATATTATTAATTGTAAAATAGCTTGGCCTAAAATTATTGATGAAGATGCTAAAAATTTAATTGAAATTATTCTTAACAAAGAACCTAAAATGAGACCTTCACTTAAAGATATTATTAATCATAAATTTTTTAAGAAATTTTATTCTAATCCTGAAGAATTCTTAATTAAAGGAAATGAAGATTTAAATGAAAGACCTTATGTTATTAGTAAAGATAATCCTAATCAATATAATGAAATTAATAAGAAAATATATGATAAAAGTAATAGAAATATTATTGTTAGAGATATTAGTCCTGTTCCTAGGAAAAGACTTAAAATTGAAAATATTAATAATAATAATAATTATATGAATGGAAATAATATCAATAGTGCTTTTGGAAATAAAAATAATAATGATAGTTCTTCTTTTTTAGAAATTGAATTATCTTCTTGGAAAAAAAATTATGAAAATTTATATTCTACTTTTTCAATGGTTCAAAAAGAAAATTCGAAAAATATGGAACAAATAAAAAAAAATAAAACATATATTAATAAATTAGAGAAAGAAAATGAAATAAAAGATAAAGAAATAAAAATAAAAGATGATGAAATAATCCAATTAAAAGATAGAAATATAAAACAAGAAGCTTTAATAATTAGTTTACAATATACAATAGAAAGTTTAAAAAAAGAAATAAATAATAAAAAACATAAAGAAACTATAACAATAAGAGCAAAAACTCCTGAAACTATTATTTATAAAAGAAGAAATGTTGGTGTTAATCAAAGAATAGAAAGTAAACATTCTTTATATAATGAAACTTTAAGAAAAAAAAAAAAAAATGATGAAAAAATTTCTATTAATAAATATAAAAATAATAACTTAATTACATCTAAATCTTCTTCACAATTTAAATTTGAAAGACATCATACTGAAGAAAATATTGATGATAAAAGAAGAATTAAAAATAGAATTAATGGATTTGAAACAAAACATAATTATTAAATTATAAAAAATTAGTAAATAATTAATATATTTTATTTAAATATAGTAAATTTAAAAATATTTTAGAGTAGAGTCATTTAAAAAAAAAAGTAAAAAATTTTTTATTTTTTTTATATTTAAATTA
>JAEEGK010011469.1_pt1 | contig 20252 bp, 8 predicted proteins | sample 8958771 | NCBI WGS metagenome assembly JAEEGK01 (sample SAMN16246547, study PRJNA631951) | gut metagenome | biome: gut microbiome; feature: rumen; material: SC-attached | host: Bos | place: Iran: Karaj | collected 2018-10
CGCTCCCGCTGCCCCGGCCGCCGCTCCCGCTGCCGAAGCCGCACCGGCTCCCGCCGCTGAAGCCGCACCGGCACCTGCCGCCGCTCCTGCTGCCGAAGCTGCTCCTGCCGCTGCCGACACCGCCAAAGCTGCCGAAGCTGCCGCTCCGGCTGCTGCTCCTGCTGATTCTGCTGCCGCTGCTGCCGCACCGGCAGACTCCGCCGCCGCTCCGGCTGAAGCCGTAGCCGCCGCCGACACCGCCAAGGCCGATACCGCCAAGACCGAAGTGCTCGAAGCCAAGGCTGAAGAAGCCCCGGTAGACTCCGCCGCTCTCGCCAAGGCCGAAGAAGAAAAGAAGGCTGCCGAAGCTGAAGCCAAGGCAAAGGCCGAAGAACAGCAGAAGATGGAAGCCCAGAGCATGGGTTCTGCAAAGACCACCATCATGGAAAACCCGTGGGAATTCCTCGTGGTGTCTGCACTGTTCGTCGCTTCTGTTCTCGTGATCATCTTCACCGGGGATTGATAAGCGACCGCTCGTTCGACATTTCGGGTGACGAGACCTCCGGTTTCTCACTCTCCCCGCAAGGGGGACCATGCCCACGTAAGCGCTAAAGCGCTAAGTGGTCAAAGTGCTCTCGCAATCGCGACCGATTAATATCGGTCGCTTTTTGCTCACGAAAGCGACCGCTCGTTCGACAACAGGTTTAAAAGGCCGGCTGAAAGCCGGTCTTATTTTTTGCAACAAGCCCCAGACTCCACGCTATTTTGCAAATCTGGCGGTGAAATGGACTTTTTTTCGCTGTTTTCACCGCCACTTTTTTAATTTATCTAAAAAGAACAGGCTATTTTTTCAAATTTCCCATAAAAATAGCCCCCTTTTTTCTCTTTGAAACAGCAAATAGACCGTATTCCTATGGGGAAAAAGGCGTTTTCCCTGCAAAAACGTACATACAAAGTAATTTCCGGCGGTGAAATCGGCCTTTTTTCATCATTTTCACCGCCACTTCCGCAACTTTACCCCCAAAAATACGGCAAAGGAGGGCGCACAGCCCTCCCTAAAATCCTCCTGACACGTTGTATTCACGACAAGTGCGGACCTAAAACGCAAGGACGCGAATACAATCGTGCGTGCACCTGCGGTGCACTTACTTGTTCACGACGCAGATTGCCGTAACGGAAGCCTCGATGGAGTACTTCTTTCCAGGAGCGCAACCCGCCGGGTTGAAGTAGGCAAAGTTGGACTGTTCCACGCCGTCCCAAGTCAGCTTCAGGCTCATGTAATCCGCTCCGACCTTGGGTTTGCACCCGATGGTGCAGTTAGAAGGCGCACCAGCAGGGACTTGCACCGTCATGGGCGTCTGGGCCTGGATGAACAGCGAATCGGGCAGGTTCGGGAGAACAGTCTCTCCGTAAGAAGCCTGATCGTTGATGCTGCCCAAAGCAAGCACCAGGTCCACCGATTCGGGGTCAAGCACGGTCACGCCGTCGCACTGGTATGTCTGCGTGGTCCTGTCGTCGTTCGTCACGGCGACAACAGGAGCCACCTTCTGCTTGTGCATAGACGCTTCTGCAGATAAAGTAGCACTCGTGCCGGAGCCGGAAATTGTCCCGAGCGTAGACGTCCAGGAATACCCGGTAATGGTCGCCTCGGATTCCGCCTCGACGGTCCACGTGATTGTCTCGCCCACCTTGGCAGTTTCCTTGTCGGCCTTGCAGGAATTAATCGTTATAGGAATACCCTGCACCTGCAAGGGTTCGCAGGCAATTTCGGTTCCATCGACATTCAGAGTCGCCGTGTAGGTTCCCGACTGTTCGTAGGAAACATTCACGGAGTTCATCCCGTTACCCTGCACAGTCTTGCTCAGTTCCGGGAAGGTCCATACAAACGGCGCCATGATGGCATCAAAAACGTCGCCCGACTCGCGGAAGAACGACCAGGTTGCCATCGCCCCCTTCTCGATTGTGGGAGTCATCGGGCCACAGGCTCCGTTCACAGCCATCCTGGGCTCGTTCAATACCTCGTCAGAAGAAGCGGTCGCCGTCTTGGACGAAGATGACACCACAGGCTGTGGCGCCCTCGAAGAAGACGAATTCGTTGTTTGCGTCGACGAAGACGTTACAGACGGCGGAATTTCACCCTGCGACAAAGGGGTATCGGAAGAATTCTCAATGGGGTCCCGCGAAGCCGTACTGGTCGGCTCCGGTGTATCCGGGCTGGAAGGATCCTCTCCACAGGCAGAAAGGCCAAAAACAGCAAGACCGCTCGCAAACGCGGCCGGAACAAATTTGTAAACAAATTTTTTCTTTAATAAAGGCAATATCTTATCTTGAACTGAATTCATATTCTGAAATATATAAAAAAAAGCCCGAAAGTGTAGTTTTTTTTGATACGGATTTTACGGCCGACCTTAAAAAAGTCTATTTTCTATATGGGATGTTTTGCGCACTTCTTTAAGGGAGGGCTTTATGCCGCTATTACTTGTTCCAGTCCTTTTACTGGTGTCGTTATGTTTTGCCGCTGTTGACCAAGAGCAACCGACACCTTATGATTTGATTAGACCGATTTGGCCCATGAAGTGGGATACTGCCGCGACCGACAATGGCGGTACCGTCGAAAGTTTCAGCAAGTACACGCCCAACCGCAAGAAGCACAATACCGTACCTAAAATCGGTTCGATGCCCCAGGACTTTGTGCCGAACGGGATTATCCCCGACTCGCTGAACCAGGCATATCGTGACGCCCAGAACCTGCGCATAGGCCGTATCCGCATCAACCAGGCGGGATACCTGCCCGAAGACCCTGAAAAGCAGTTCTACTATGTTTCTGCCGGGACCTGTGGCGAGAACTTCTCTGTCGTCGACCTGGATGGTAACGAAGTCTTTACAGGAGGAACTTTCACCAACACCGGCAAGTCGACCGGTTCGAGCTGGGATATCAAGGCGGGCACCGACGCCGCGACAAACGACCAGGGACGCTATACCGCTAGCGCCGAGGGCCCCACGGGCAAGGTATGTATCGGCAACCTGACCCAGGCAACGGGCCTCGAGATGAACACCCGCTACCGCGTAAAGGTGCTCAACCAGTATTCCGCTACATTTATTATTAGTGACAAGGTCTACTCGATGGTCCGCGACGCGACCCTCAAGTTCTACGGCATCAACCGTTCCGGCAACTCTGAATCCTGGTTCCACAAGCCGAGCCACACCAAGGACGGTGCAGGCAAGTTTGTAAAGGGTGTCGGCGCCGTTACCGGGTTCACCCCCAAGGAAGGCGCCCTGCAGGGCGGCTGGTACGACTGCGGTGACCACCTGAAGGAATCCCAGACCCAGGCCTACGCATTCATGGTGCTCGCTGTAATGGCGGCTTCTAGCCCGGAACGCGACGAGGACCACTACGCCTACAACATGGGCGAAACCATCAATACCGACGGTATCCCCGACATTCTGCGCGAGGCAAAGCACGGTGCGGACTTCTTTATGCGCGCCTACACCTTCGCAAACGGGGTCATCGACAACATGGCGGTCTCCATCGGAAACTTCGGTGCGGACCACGGATGGTGGGGCCGACCCGAAAACCAGGACGCCCTCCCGACGACCTTGACCGGACGCGGCGGGCCGCACGAACGTGACATCCGCCTGGGCGAACTGGGTTCCAACATCTCGGGCCAGATTGCAGCGGGCCTCGCCATATTGAGCAAGGAATACGCGACATACGACAAGCCCTTCGCAGACAGCTGCCTTGTGGTTGCCGAGAAGATGTACGATTTCGCCAAGAACCTGAAACTCAAGGAAAAGAGCCTTGGCCCCGGAACCTACGACGGCGGAAAGGCCTACGTGCACAACACGATTGCCGACGGCTGGTCGAGCCCGGCCTACAACGGCAACAATGAATCCCACGACGACTTGGCCATTGCGGCTATCGCACTCCACTACGCCACCTACGAAAAGACCGGCAAGATGGACTACCTGAACGACGCCGTGGAAGATACGCAGATTGGCGTGCCCCAGGAAGCCTCGACCGGATTCTTCAAGGGCGGTTGGATGGCCTGGAACCGCGACGGCATGCGCAAGTCCAGCAAGAACACGAGCTGGGCGAACGCCTACACCTACACGCTGTACGGTTTCTACAAGATGCTCCTGAAGGACAAGGAAACCGGCCTCAAGTACGGCATCGACGACAAGACACGCCTGACCTACGCCGAAAACGTGGCCCTGATTCTCGGAACCAACATCAGTTACCTGAGCGGAAGCGGTTCCCAGAGCATTACTATCCCGACCCTGAACGGCCCGACCCCTGTTTCGTTCGGAGACCTGTGGTACAACATGCAGACCGACCAGACCTGGATTTACAACCGCTACCAGGCGGGCAATATCTTTGAAGTGCTCGCCTACTCCGACGTGACCAAGGACCTGGAAGGCATCAACCTGCCGCAGAAGGGCATGCAGAACTGGAACTCCGCCGCCATGAAGCAACTCGGTATAAACCAGCTCAACTACATGCTCGGCGTGAACCCCTGGGATGTTTCCTTCTTGCTGGGCGTGGGTGACAAGAACGACGCCCACCCGCACCACCGTGCATCGAACCCCGAAGGCAAGAACATGCCGGGTGCAGGCTACAAGTACAATCCGCCTACCGGCGCATTGTTCGGCGGCGTGACCCCGGGTACCGAGAACGCCTGGTCGCCCTCGACCCTCAGCTGGGAAGACTACCACCTCTCCGAAACCTGTATCGACGCTACGGCCATGTTCGTGGCATCGTGCGCCGTTGCCGTCCGTGAAGAGGACCGCAACCGTGCCCCCTCCCAGATTAACGTGGAAATCCGCTACGTGGGTTACGATTCCGCAATCGTGAAGGTGACGCAGGACATGCGCGGCCCCGCGATGATTCTCTACAGCACGAACGAGACCGGCCCGTTCAACATCCCCGCGAAGGATACCGTGAACGGCGTGAGCCACGAGATTCACCTGACCGGCCTGCAGAACGGCACCACCTACTACTTCAAGGTCATTGCGATTAACATCCGGAGCGAGGCGTATGCCACCAAGTGGCTCGTCGACAGCACTACGACCCCGTTCACGTTCACGACCCTCGTGAGCCCGCCGGCACCCGCCGACATCCAGAACGTGAAGGTCTGCAACCTGAGTTCCGACAGCGCCGAGATCATGTGGTACACCCCGAACGGCCAGTACGAATCCAAGGTCTACTGGGATACGACACTCACAAGCTACGACAAGATGACCTGCCCCGTATCGGGAACAGGCTCTTGCGACATCAACGGCAACGCCGACGTCTCGGGAATCCCGACCAGCTTCCACTACGTGAAGATTGGCAAGCTCAAGGAAAAGACGACATACTACTACTGCGTGGAAAGCAACGGCGTGCAGCGCTGTACCGACGACAACGGCATGCCGCTCAAGTTTACCACCCCCGTGACGCACTACGACTTCGACGTGAGCGTGTACCAGTACGAGTTCGGCGGGATGGACTTCTTGAACCTGAACCTTACCAACAACGAAGACCGCGCGTTCAACGAACTGACCTTGCGATTCTACGTGACCGCAAAACCCGAAGACATCGAGGCACAGCCCGGACAGAACAACCAGCCGGGAACCTGCCCGCTGCTCGTGGACGAAGATATTTGCCAGGCCTACGACGAAGCGGGCTTCAACCGCCCCTGCGTGAACCAGGCCGGCGAAAGCGTAGACGACTCGCTGCGCTACTACCTGCGCCATGCAGTACCCGTAAAGCTTGAAGATACCTACAACCCGGCAACGGGCGAATACGACTGGTACATCCCGGTACCGCTGGGTGGCACGACCATCAAGTCGTCCTCGCGTATGCGTATCGACCTCGGGTTCTCGAGCGGTATCTACCAGAACAACATGTGCGAAACCCTGCGAACCCCCGCAAAGAAGCGCCTCGTGACCGGCGGTAATTCTCCCGACTGGTCGTGGGCGGCCCACAAGCGCGACGTGGACGGCGCCGACTACGAAGGCGTTCCCGCATGGGACAAGGACCAGGGCGACTTCGAACAGGCTCCCATCAACCCCTACATCGTAGTCTACCGCAAGGACGAGTTTATCTCCGGCTTCAGCCCCTCTTACAAGGAAATGACCACCAAGCGCGCCCACTACGACATGACCGTGGCATTTAACCCGCCGTTCAACGTGTCTAACGGGTCTTACGTGCAGATTGATTCCGCAAGGAGCACGATGTACCTCACGGGTACCGCCCTGATTTCGGAAAGCGGTTACGTGAACGCCATCTGGGTGAACGGCGTTGCCCTCTCGAAGGAACAGCTCACGAAGGCTGCGGTCTATAACTACGAGACCGGGCGATTCGACCTGAATATCCCGGCAAAGATGACTATCGGTACCAACAAGGTGGACGTGACCATATTCGCAGGCCCGAACCCCGAATGCGCCGAATGCCAGGAGAATGGCGGATGCGCGTTCGTGAACCGCACCTACTACGTACAGTTCAGCAAGGGCGACCGCACGCAGGGCAAGCTCCTGCTGGTACAGAAGGACGGCAGCTCGGTAACGAGCCCCGCCCCGATTGACGGTTCGCTCCAGTTCCAGATCCAGCTGCGCGACAAGGACAACAAGAACAACGCGAACATGCCCGTGAAGCTGTTCAATTCCCGCACGGGCGATTCTACCGAAGTCATTCTGAGCCGCACCAACGACGCGCTGGGCTACTTTGAAGGCGAATGGCTCAAGGCATCGACGAGCGAAGCGGGTCTCCCCAACGTGAACTTCCTGGGTGGCGATACCATCTGGGTCAAGTACCAAGACCCAGCCGACGACGAGGAGCGCGACTCCGTTTACTTCTACTCGCAGCCGACCCGACCCGACCCCAAGAAGGCGCTTATTGCTAGCGACGTGTGCACCATTACCGGCGATGCCGTCACGGAAAACACCCTGAGCATTGAATTCAGCGGAAGCCAGTTCGACGGAACCAGGAACATCCTGGACAGCGTCGAGGTAACGCTCACCTCCGCAAATTCTGCAGAAAGGTCGTTCATGCTGACTCCGGCCGCTCCGGTAGTCGGCGCTACGGCAACATTCACGTTCGCGGATTCCCTTGTCGGGCTTGCAAACCCGAAGGGCTTGGTGACAGTCTACATGCGTGAAGATGGCAAGCAGCAGATGTCGTCCGCCACCATTACCGACGCCGTCAAGCCCAAGCTCGTCAGCGTCTCTATTCTCGAAAACGAGAACCACGAGAACGAAAACGACACGCTCAAGGTTAGCTTCTCCGAACCCATCAACCTGCCTTCCAAGACAGAATGGCCGCTGACCGTCTATGACGGGACATCTGAAGTGGTGCAAGCCGGCATCCGCGTGATTTCGGCAACGACAAGCGACGAAGGCAAGAGCTGGATGTACGTGATTCAGGGAAATGCCGGTGGTAACTTGGTGAAGCCCGGTTTCCGTGCACAAATCGATGCCGCATTCAACGTGACCGACATGGCGACAAACACGCTCGCCACATGCGCTCCGGTAACCATCATCGAATCGAGCCGCCCCGTGCCCGTGCACTACGCGACCATAACCGACCTCGAAGGTGACGGCCAGCCCGATGAAATCTACATCGAGTTCGTGCGCGTGCTCAAGGACAAGAACATCCCCGACACGGTCGACGTGTACTGGGGCAACCCCTCTACATACGTACCGTTCGCAATCCCTGCCGGCGGTTGGGACATTACCACGGTCTATGGCGAAAAGACTCCTGTCGCCATTACGAAGCTGGATTCCGCAAACGGAACCTGGATAAAGGGAACCGCCAAGAAGACCTGCATCGACTTCAAGGACGACACGACCTACGTAACGCAGAAGGTCTACACCTACACCTACGTCGATGCCGAGGAAACCATCAAGGCCGACAGCACGCTTCTGAGGATAGATACCATCTCTACAACCGTATCGCAGAAGTGCGCACAGTACCAGACCTCGCAGGATTCCACGTTCATTCCCAAGGTCGACACCCTCGGCTGGGATTCCGTGCAATCCGAACACAGCGCGTTCACGATCAAGATTCAGGGAGACCTGTTCAAGAACATGACCTACGGACCCAGCGGCGGCAACGGAGCAATCCTCCCCCGCAAGGGACCGATCGAGAGCCTGCTCGATGCCACGAACGCGACACTCATCGACAAGTGCCCGCCCATCATCGTGAAGGCGACAAAGACCTCTGCCGGCGCTTACGAGTTCCTCGAAGCGACCATGTCCGAACCGCTCGTTGTCATCGACAATCCGGCGCTGGAATACATCGAACGCAAGCGCAGCTCGCAGGAAGGCATCTACCTGAAGCCGCTCTCCGTATCGACAAAGCAGGACGTGAAGGAAAACTTCGGTTACACCGAGGAATCCGAAGGCGCTGTACGCATTGGCGACTATATCAGGCTCGTGCCCATCAAGGAACTTTCGCGCTACAAGGACAAGGCGGGCAACTTCCCCACCATAAACAACCCGTGGGTTATCGTCTCTGGCGCCACCGCCGAAAAGACAAAGTTCAAGGTCACGCTCGCAAGCGATGTCACCAAGCCGCCTCGTGAAGTTCCGTATATGGGAACCGCCGTAAGCGAAAACGAAATATTCCGCGCGACCATCATGAACCCGAACGGGACAGAGCTGCTCACGAAGCTTGTTGACGGAACCGTTATCCCGACAACAACCGTACTCGACACGAATTCCTACAAGCACGCCGGCCCGCAGTTTATCGTGGATATCACGATGCCTTCGGCCTTGCAGACCGACGACTTCGGGAAGCCCATCTTCGATTTCGTCATCCGGTTCACGATGAACGTCTACGACAACCTCGGGCAGTTTATCGCCAAGCAGGATATCCGCATGAACATGAAGGATATCGGCTACGACAAGATTACGGAAGACGGTGTATTGAAGCTGAACCTCGAATGGATGGCGCCTAACGGGTCCCCGGCAAGCAAGTCGGGCAAGAGGCTCGGGACAGGAGCCTACATCGCGAAGTTCGATTTCGATGCGAAGGCGACATACGTCGCCGACGAACCGACAACCAACGAAGACGGAAGCACGTCTTACAAGAAGGGTGATGTTATCAAGACGACGGACAACACCACGAAGACCTTCGGGTTCAAGCGTGCGAAGAAATAGACTGGATACAAGTTTTTTGATGAAGTTATTTAAGAAGGAAAGTTGAAATTGAAGTACTTGAAAAGATTGTTCGCTATTTCGTTCATCTTGGGAGAAGTGCTGTGCGTGAACGCCATGGCACAACTCCCGGAAATCGACCGCACCTGCAAGGATTGCGACCGCAGGTACCTCGACTCGTTGAACGTGTACAACCGCAGGCCCATCCGCGTAAACCAAGCGGGTTTTAGGCCGCAGGACAACAAGTACGCCTATGTGGCCGACCCGACGGACATGACGTTCAAGGTGGTCGATGCGAATACGAAGCAGGTCATCGACGTGGGGAACTCAAACCTCACGCTTATCGATGCCGCAGCACCGAAGCCGAATATATGGGTGAACGGCGCGTTCAACTCGCTCGACGCGCTCTATGAATTCGGTAGCAAGGATTCCACAAGCAGAAATACAGAAAAGCTCTACAAGGCGGACTTCACGAACCTGACCGCCATCGGCGAATACTTCATCGTGAACGGGCACGATACCTCAGCCACGTTCCACGTGCACCCCTCCATATTCAACGCCGTGCTCGAGAACTCGCTCAAGTTCTTCGGCATCCAGCGCTGCGGCAACACGGATTCGCACCTGCACGCCCCCTGCCACCTGAAGGACGGTTCCGAAATCGGGCACGACCTCACCGGCGGATGGCACGACTGCGGTGACCATTTCAAGGTTTCCGAAACGCTCAGCTATACGGCCTATGCACTTGCGATGACCTACCTCGTGTACCAGGACAAGGCCGAAGACCGCTATGGACATTCCTACGACGACACAATCCCGGACGGCTACCCCGACATTCTGTACGAAGCCAAGATCGGTGCCGACTACATCTACAAGCTCTACAAGGCATCGAAGGAAGACGGCCTTATCGCCCAGCACGACATGTACCATTCCATCGCCGTCGGCAGCGAAGACCACCAATTCTGGGATGTGCCCGAAAAACAAGATGCGCAACCCCAGTCAAAGGGCGGCCCGGACCGTCACGTGGCCAAGGGAGCGGGAACAAACTCGGGCGTATTCGCGGCAGCACTTGCATACTTCGCCATGGGCTGGTACCCGTACGACCCGGTATATGCCGACTCGCTTATCGAGGCTGCCAAGGACATCTACAAGAACGTGCTGAAACCGCAGACCTACGGCTACGGCGGACACTACACCAACACGGATGAATTGGGAGGCTTCTACCCGGGCGGCACTAGCGAAACGAACATGATTGACGACGCCGCCGCTGCCGCACTCGCCCTGTGGTTCGCCACTGCAGATACCTCTTACCAGTTCGACCTGTACAAAGACCTGAAAATCAACGACAACTCCACGAACTACGGCTACAACAACGAACCCGATGATGCGGGCCCGTACTTCAAGGGCGGATTCCTCGGGCTCAAAAGTGGCTTTACTCCAGGTGGATGGGCAACAGACTTCGAGAACATCCATTCCTACGTACTCTTCTCGTTCGTGAAACTCATCCTGAAGGACAAGGAAACCGCGCAATACTACAACGTGGGCGAACTGGAACGCGATACGCTCATACAGCGCGCCACGAACTGCCTGCGCCGCCTTACCGACGACGGCTCGCAGGGTTCAAACCTCATCTACAAGAACCGCTTCGGGCAGGTTACCTCCGACGGGCCGTATAACCTCGTATGGACTTCGAGCGCCTGGGGTTTCAACCGCTACAACATGGGTGCAGCAAACGCCATCTTCATGCTTTCTGAGCTCTTGCCCCCGGGTGCAGAAAAGGAAGCCTACAAGAATTTGGCCCTCGACAACATCTACTACAACCTGGGTGCAAACCCGTGGGATATTTCCTTCTTGATGGGCGTGGGCGACAAGAACTCGAACCACCCGCATAACCGTGCCTCGAACCCGGACGGCTACAATGCAGGCGGCATGCCATACAAGTACCAATGCCCGCGCGGCGCCCTCATGGGCGGTGCGGCACCTACCGCAGTATTGCTCGAAGACTGGAGCGACTATACCGCAACGGAAACCTGTATCGACTTCTCAGTACAACTTCTGATTCCGGCACAAAGCTTTGCAGAAACGCTCCCTATCGACAACGAAGGCCCTCTGTTCAGCAACATCGCAGGCACCCCGATTTCGGATACCGAGGCAATCGTAAGCTGGGATGCCAACGAAGTCGCACTCGTGACCGTTTTTTACGCAGAATCGCCTGATGAATCCGCGACACTATCCGTACAGCAGACGACAGCATCGAAGGGCGGTGCCGTAACGCTCACAGGCCTCACCCCGAACAAGACATACTACTTCTTCCTCGAGGGCATGGACACGAAGCATAACCTCACGACCGACAACAATCACGGTCAGTGGTACCAGTTCACCATGACCCCCAAGATGACAACGATAAGCGGAGTCACCATCTGCCAGGTGGACAACCGTAGCGCAAAGATATACTGGTGGTCTAGCGACCGCATGAACGGCGTCGTGAACTACGGTACATCTCCTAGTTCATATACGCAAGCACAGGCCGCAGAAGGCGGAGCGGTACTCTTCCACGAGGCAAAGCTCACCGATCTCAAACCGGGAACCACGTATTACTTTACCGTATCTTCGGGTGCTGCAAAATCCGAGGAATACAGTTTTACCACCGAAGCCTACGCGACATACGCCGATCTAGACGTGTGGATAAAGCCCAGCGCCTACCAGAACACGACAAACTGCTCGCCTTCCAACGGATGGCAGAAATGCGGCGACTTCATTATCGAAATCGACAACAACGATACGCTTGTGTTCGAGGATTTCGAACTCCGCCTGTACCTGGGCAACAACATAGGCACAGAAACGCCCGTCAGCTACATCGGTCAGGTTTTCGATGGAACCGGTCTCGTGGTCGGGATGCCGCAACTCACCTTCGGGCAGCCTACTGCAGATGGCGTGGGGCAGTACTACATGCCCATCACCGTCAAGAGCAAGCTATACGTTTCGGGCAGAATCATCTTCCAGGTCAAGTGGCTCAACACGACGTATGCAAGTTTCGATACGCACGCCTGGTCGCTCACCGCACACACGGGCGAAAACGCTCCCGAAGATTTCAACGGTGTAGACCTCACGCAGGCGCCGTACTTCACCGGTTCCGAAACTTCACAGCTCGAAACAAACTCGCAGGGCGTGAAGGTCGTAGGCTTCACGCGTGACCCGTACATTCCGGTGTACTACCACGGCAAGCACATCTATGGCTACGGAGCGGACTACACTCCCGAAACAGGACCGCAGATCCACCGCACCGTCACAATCAACTTCGAAACGCCTTTTACAAGCCCGCACTACTCGCTCGAACAGGAAGGCTACGATGCCCGTTACAGCGGCACCAGCAGGGTATCCCCGATGGGCATGCTAGACGATTTCGAAATGAACGGAACTTCCTACTTCGAACACACCATGTACATGCCTGACACGCGCAAGGACTCCATCATCTTCCTGCTTGACACCACGCTTTCTTACGGCAACAACTACATGGAATGGGTCAGCTGGCACAACCATGGTGCGAACCAGAACGCAGAAAACAAGTATGATTGCGCCTGCACCGTGGTCCGCAGCAACGTGGAAGTTGACTCCATCACGATTCCGCCCGAAATTCGTTACCTCAAGTTCACCGTCGATACGGTGCGCGTCTATACGGGCAGGATGGTCGAAGTCCACCTGGAACTACTCGATTCGAACCTCGAAATCCTGAAGATTGACCCCATCAGCGTGCTGCTCACTTCTGAATCCGGCTTCGCGAAGTTCTACACTTCGCCCACGTCCACAACCCCGGTCGAGCACATCGACATCATCAAGGGCGAGGCAGTGTTCTACCTATCCTCCGACAAGCCGACCACCACAATCCTGAAGGCCCTCGGGAACAACACGTCCAAGTTCAACTACATTCCGGCAACGGTTCCGCTTATCATCGAGGACCTGCCGCCCTGGCCGATTATCGACAACGCCCTCATGGTCGATACCGACTGCGACGACATTCCCGATGCCATGCAGATTACGCTATCCAACGAATACATCGCAGCAGACAACCAGTCGTTCAACTCCATCAAGTTTACCTACGCTGGCGATACCGTCACGAGCACAAACCTGATTTCGCAGAACGGCAGGGACATTGTCGTGGGTGCAAACCTCACGGGCGCCACCGTGAACACGAACCCCGAAGGAAGCATCACGCTTGTAAGCAACACGAAGGATGGCAAGAAGGAATCCGCCGACTTCTACAAGGATGGCATTCCGCCTAATCTCGTGTCCGTTTCTGTACTCGAAAGGCTTTCTACCGCAACAAGCGACTTCGTTTATATCCAGTTCAGCGAACCCGTGAAGGAACCTTCGCCGGAATGGCCGCTTATGATTGACGGGGCCAATATTCCTGCACACGTGAAGGGCGTAAAGCTCTACAACGAGGCGCAGAACATCTGGGAATTCGAAATCGACTTCGACGCAGGCGGAGGCTCGCTCGTTACCGAAGGCATGAAGGCTTCGCTCTCGCCCACGGCAACTATCAAGGACCTCGCGGGCAACGGCATTGGCCCCTGCGCCCCGAAGGTGGTAGATGTCGTGCTGAAGATTCGCCCGATTCCGATGACCTACGCAAGCATTAGCGACAAGGACGAAGACGGCCTTGCAGAACATATCGAAATCCAGTTCCTGCAGGCGGTAGACGCAAAGCACTATCCGGATTCCATCTCGATTGTCTTCGGTAGCTCCACTCCCGAAACGCTCACCGTGCGCAAGGCCCAGTTCATGCTGAACGCCGACCAGATGTCGAGTTCGTTCGACCTGCCGGAACCGTTTATGCTGGGCAACACGAACGGCAGTTACGAAGACACCCTAAACGGCAAACTCCTCGTGGGTGCGGGCCTCGTGATAGAACATCTCGGTACCGGAGCCGCCTACGAAACGGCAACAGTACTTGCAGAAGACCTTGCCGGCCCCGTGTTCGTATCGGCAGGCCTGAACTCTGCAAACTACGAGGTGCTCAACGTGTACCTGAGCGAGCCCGTCACAACCGTCGATTCGACGGCGATTCTCTACGTGCGCGAGCGCAACCTCATGAACATATCCAAGATAGACCTTATAGGCTGGAGCCTGAGCAACGGCGGGACAACCCTCAATGCGCTGTTTACCTCCGACGCGGCATCGGCCGTCATGGAAGGCGACCGCATCAATCTTGCCCCGAAAACAGCGAGCGCGTTCATGGACAAGAACGGCAACCGCCCGGCAGAGAACAACCCGAAGGTCACTATCGGCGGCGAGGGCAACCCGAAAATCAAGTTCGATATCCATCTCGCAAGCCAGGTAACGACAGTTTCTGCCGCAACGCCGTCGCTTATCCCGAGCAAGAAGACGATAAACGTCTACGTGGTGAACCCGGCGACCCACAAACTTGACCGCATCGAAGACGGTGCGGTTGTGCAGACGGGTATCGACACGCTGGTAACGCCGCTTACGGGAGCCGTATGGACCATGGACCTCACCGTACCGCGTGGCGGCCCGCTGAGCCAGCCGGCCTACTGGAGAAGCCTCAAGGTGAAGTACAGCATACCCATATACTCGAACCTAGGCAACTTCGTGAACCGTGCCTCGGGCACATTCACCGTAGATTCTGACGTTTACTACTCGGCGAACAACAAGGTGACGTTCTTTGTGGAATGGGTGAACGCCCCCAATGGAGGTATCCGCTCACAGCAAGGCAGGGCCGTGGGCACGGGAGCCTACATCTACAAGGCTGAACTGGAATGCAAGTTCTACCCGAACCCCAACCAGGACGAGAAAAACAGGGAACGTTTCAACACGTCGAATTCTTACGATAAGACTGAGACCTTCGGCATACGCCGACTCAAGTAACAACTATCGGTGGGATAGCCTTTGCACGAGATTCTCTTTACAAATTCACCCATTACGATTATCTTTTCGGCAACGGCTCTCCTGCTGACGTTCGCCTTCCCCACCATATTGGGGCAAAAGACCGGACTCAAGCGCTTCCCGAAGGCAATCTACCAGTTGATGCTCATCTGCATCTTCTGGAACACCACAAGCTTTGTGGGCAGCATTTTCTTTAGCGGTCCCAACATCAACCTCGCCGCGAAGATTCTGTTTGGCGTGCAGGCGCTGGCATGGGTGCAGGCGGGCAACGCCATCTACCATATCTGCGAAGATTCCCTCAAGTTGCGCCGTTCCAACTTCTGGCGGCTCTTGAACGCGCTGGGGGCAGCAAACGTCATTGCGGTAACAACCATTTTCTGCCTCAACGAATCGTTCTTCACGCAATTCACGATTCTCGGGATCAGGCCTTTCCAGGAATTCCCGTACTTCAAGGTCTATTCCATCCTGTTCTTTATCTTCGTTGTACCGAACCTGGTCCTTACCATATTCAAGCTGACACGAAACTCCCTGCAAACAAGCAGCAAGGATGTCTTGCAAATCAACTTTTACGCGACAACCAGTTTCACGTTCTTCGTGCTGTTCTCTTTTTTACTGGACTACGTGCTTCCCGTTTCGTGCAGTTTCAACGTCAACGGCAAGCCCCCCGTATTCTTGCAGTTCCACCAGTATTCGTGCATATTCCTCGCCATCCTTTGCGGGCAGTACTTCACATCCATTTCATTCAAGAACAAGAGTTCGAACTGGCTCATGAAAAGCCTAATGAACCAACTGAGCGACTGCGCTTTCACCTTCCAGCCCGACGGGAGGATAAACAGCAGCAACTCAGCAGCGCAACTTCTGTTCCGCATGTCGGAATCCGAAATGAAAATGCACCGCATCCAGGACCTGATTCCGAACATTCTCCTGGAAAACGAAATCTTCCGCGAGAACGAAAAAATCCAGATTAACGACGAAATCCACACCTTCAACGTTTCCCTGTACAAATACCGTACCACGCTTTCGACGTTTATGTGGTTCCTGCTATTGAGCGACCAGACAAAATCGCTTTTCTACCAGCAGCGCATCAAGACGCTGAACAGCCAGTTCACGGAATACAAGAAGGACCTCACCCGCTACCAGGACCGTCTCGACAGTTCCGAGAAGAAATTCAAGGAACAGAACAACTTCAGTTCGACCCTCATCAACGCGCTCCCGTTCCAGTTTTGGTCAAAAAACGAGCAGGGCGTTTACATGACACAGAACATTATGGACATCAGGTCCCGCGGGAACCTCATCCAGACGACCGATTCGCCGGGCAAGATTTCTTACGGCGAAATGCAGGCCAGGAACAACGGGCTTTCGAACATACACACCATCTACGAGAACGAGCGCCACGAAGAAATTTCCGAAGAAGAAGCGAACATACTTATCCGCGAGAACAAGCCGGTATTCATTTACAACGTGCAGTTCATCCCGATTGTCGCAGGGCAAAAGCCGTACAAGATTATCGGTCTAAAGCAGGACATGACCGAGCAGAAGCGGCTTGAACGCGAACGAGACATGCTGAGCGAACAGAAGCGAATCCACTCGAGGCTCGAGGACCTGGGAACCATGCTCGGAGGCTTTGCGCACGACTACAAGAACAGTATCGGAGCCCAGATTGGTTTCTGTGAATTAGCACAGGAACTCCTCAAGAACGCTCCGACAGACGATGTTCCCGAAAAAACGCTAAAGGGCATAAACAAGGCCAGCGAGCTCATCGCCGAAGCGAACAAGGCCGCAAACAAGGCGAAGGATTCCGTGAACCAGGTGCTGAGCGCCATCCGGAACGAGACATCCATCGCCCCGAAGCCCGTACAGTTCTCGCCGTTCCTCATCATCGAGGACGTCATCAAAAAACTTTCGCTCACGCTCCCCACGAACGTCCACATTTCGGCAGACAACTTGGACCACGAGCTGCAAATCGTGTGCCTGCCCGCGGCACTCGACCGCATTTTGAGCAACCTGGCGAACAACGCCATTTTCGCCATGAAGGAGACCGGCGGCACCCTCACGTTCGCGCTCGAGCGCGAAGAGGTCAAGCGCAAGATTACGCACCCCTTCTCGGACCCCATCGAAAAGGGAGTTTATGCGAAATTCACGATTGCCGACACGGGCTCGGGTATGGATTCCAACACGCTGGAACGCATCTTTTCGCCGTTCTTCACAACAAAATCGCCCGGCGAAGGGCTCGGGCTCGGGCTTTCTTCGGCGCTTAGGTTGTTAAAAGACGGCAATGGGCGTTTCACTGTGACCACCACCCTCGGCAAGGGCACGAAATTTAATCTATATTGGAATCTAGCAAACGAAAAAACGGAGGATGCGTAATGTCCACCATCTTGATTATCGACGATGACGAGCAGTTCAACCTGATGATGAAAACCGCTCTCGAGGTTAAAGGGTACGAAGTAGAAACCGCAAGCAACGGTAAGGAAGCGAAGGCCCTGTACCAGAACAAGAAGTACGATGTCATCGTGACCGACATCATTATGCCCGACGTGGACGGCTACGAGGTCATTCTGGACCTGCGCCGCATGGGCATGAGCGACCGCACCATCGCCGTGAGTGCCGGCGGACGTACTGCTGCAGACGACTACCTGCTCACCGCCAAGCATTTCGACGTGGCATGCACGTTCAACAAGCCCATCGACATCCAGCAGTTCCGCGACAAGGTCGAAGAAATCATCAAAAGCCACCAGTAATCCATGCCGATGAACATCCTGATTGCTGATTCCGACAAGGAGTTTATCAGCGACATTCGACGTTCCTGGAACCTGGACGACACGGAGATTATCCTCTGTGACGACAAGGACAATTTGATGCCACTGGTAAAGAACGACCCGATAGACCTCGCGTTTATCGAGGTTCCGCTCCTTACCTTCGACAACATGGACTTGGTCAGTTTTCTCAAGGAGAAAAATCCCGGCATAGAGATTTTTGTCCTGTGCGACAACAAGAACTGGCCCGGCGCCACGAGCGCCATCAACCGCGGTGCAAACAGCTTCCTCATGAAGCCAACCACCGTGAACCAGCTGGAAGAGACGGCAAAGAAAATCCAGACCCTCCAGCAGAACAAGTCCACGCACCAGCTCATGGAATCGCAGGTGCTGGACAGCCTCCTGGGCGATACGCCCGAGATGCGGAAGATTCTCAAGACGGTCTACAAGATTGCCCCCACCACGAGTACCGTGCTCATTACCGGCGAATCCGGTTCGGGCAAGGAATTCCTCGCAAACGTGATCCACCGCTACAGCAAGCGGGCGGGCGAACCGTTTATCGCGGTCAACTGCGGGGCTATTCCCGAAAACCTGGTCGAAAGCGAACTCTTCGGCGCAAAGAAGGGGTCGTACACCGGGTCCACCGCCGACAAGAAGGGCCTGTTCGAGGCCGCAAACGGCGGCACGCTGTTCCTTGACGAAGTGGGCGAACTTTCTGCCGCAACGCAGGTAAAGCTCTTGCGCTTTTTGCAGAATCACGAGATACGCCGCGTGGGCGAAACCGAGGCGCGCTACCTCGACATCCGCATCATTGCGGCTACCAACCGCGACCTGCAGGCATCGATGCTCGAAGGTTCGTTCCGCGAAGACCTCTTTTACCGACTGAACACGTTCCACCTCACGCTCCCGCCGCTGCGCGAACGTAAGCCGGTAATACCCACGCTTATCCGTTACTTCATCCTCAAGTACAAGGAAGCGCACGGCAAGAACATTACCGATATAGAACAGGCAGCCCAGTACGCGCTGACCAAGTACCACTATCCGGGCAACATCCGTGAACTCGAGAACATCGTGGAACACGCGATTGTGCTTTCGGAAGGCGGAATTATCCGGCTCGAAGACCTGCCCGAAAACGTGCAGGAAGAGGCCCGCGAAAAGATGCCCGCCATCCCGCACATCAAGGACGGGAACGGGAAAACGCTCGCGCTCCCCGCAGGCGAAAGCGCGCCCGCAATCCATATCCAGGGTGGCGATACGCAGGGCAGCCACGACACAGATGCAGGCGAAGAAATCCTCTCGCTCGAAGAGGTGGAACGCAGGCACATACTGCATGCGCTGAGCGTGTGCAAGAACAACAAGACCGAAGTCTGCCGCAAGCTCGGCATTAGCCGCGCCACACTCTGGAGAAAACTCAAGGAACTGCAAATCCAGATGGACGGCGAAGAAGACTAGGACGCACCTCACGGATATTTTACCATGATGCGAATAAACAAGTTTATTTCCCTGTGCGGTATAGCAAGCAGGCGCGCAGCCGACACGCTCGTGCAGGAAGGCCGCGTGCAGGTGAACGGCTCTACCGTAAAAGACATGGGCCACCAGGTAGACGAGAATACGGACGAGGTTCTCGTGGACGGGAAGAAGGCGACGCTCCCGAAGAAGACGAAGGTCATCATGTTCCACAAACCCGCGGGTTGCGTGTGCACGAAAGATGACCCGCAGGGGCGACGCACCGTATATGACTACCTGCCGCCGGGGTATGCCTCCTTCAAGTACGTGGGAAGGCTTGACCTGCAGAGCCGCGGGCTATTGCTGTTTACCGATGACGGGGAACTGCTGCACCGGCTGACGCACCCGAGTTTTGAAATCCCCCGCAGTTACTATGTGTGGACGACGCGCCCGCTGAGCGATGCCGCCGCGCAGAAACTCGTAGACGGCGTAGACATCCGTGACCCCGAAGACCCGAACGCACAAGAAGAAATCGCGTTTGCGACCGACGTGTATCTTGAAAACGGGTTTGCGGAACTCGTGCTCATCGAGGGCAAGAACCGCGAAATCCGCCGCATGATGCGCGCCATCGGGTATGAGATTCGCGACCTCAAGCGCGTAAGCTACTGCAAGCTCCAGCTGGGCGACTTGCCCGCAGGCGAGTTCCGCGAGCTTACCGCCGACGAGATGAACAAGCTCAGGCAAGCAGTACACTTGTAATAATGTGAAATGTGAGATGAGAAATGTGAAATGAAAAAAGTCATCTAATTACACATTACACACTTCACATTACACATTTCCAAACCAGAACCTATCAACCATCATGTCCAGGACTCTTTACATAGGTGACGTTCACGGTTGCGCAGATGAACTCGAGCGCATCATCGATGCCTTCGGGTTCGTGCGCGGGAGCGACACGCTCTACCAGACGGGCGACATCATCAACAAGGGTCCCGATATGTGGCGCGCCCTGCAGACCGTTCTCGACCTCGGGAT
>JAEEGK010011470.1_pt1 | contig 20252 bp, 11 predicted proteins | sample 8958771 | NCBI WGS metagenome assembly JAEEGK01 (sample SAMN16246547, study PRJNA631951) | gut metagenome | biome: gut microbiome; feature: rumen; material: SC-attached | host: Bos | place: Iran: Karaj | collected 2018-10
TATTAATAATATACAAAAAAAAAAAAATTAAAAAACCAGAATTATGATAAAACAAAAAAAAAAGAAAAAAAAAAAAAAGATAAAAACTCCATTTTAATCTTCTTCAAAAAAAATAATAACAGCAGTAATATCATCAATAACTTCTTCTTCCTTAATCCATCTTTTACTACTTTCATTAAGTAAAAACTTCAAACACCCAACAAGATCTTTTTTCCAATAAAACTCCGAAATAAACTGAACACATTCTTGACTAGAAATAAATTCCCAAATTCCATCACTAGCAACAATAATAAACTTATCATCCTGACACATTTCAAACTCCATAATTTCAGGTTCACTAATAGTACCAACACTAGCAGCAACTTCATCACCAAAACTTCTACTCATAGCTAAACCAGGAATATCTTCATCTTTTAACCAAACTCTCTTCGGTCCAAAATCACCTCCATTTTCATCTTTATAAGCTTCAATTCTTCCTCCATTTTTTAATATTCTTTCTTTTTCTCCTGGAGTATCAGGTTTTAAATCACGTGATAAATCAATACTTTCCCATTTATCATTTTTATATCTTCCCATTACTGCACGACTATCACCTGCATTTGCACTTATTATTTTATTTTTTGTTAATATTAATGATACACATGTTGAACCTGAAAATTGTGTATCAATACCACTTGATTGACATAAATTTTTATTTGTTGTTATGAATACTTCTTTTAATGTTTTATATAATGTTTCTTTATGTGAAATGTATTTATTTGTTTTTTTTAATGAAGTATTTAAATTTTTTGGAAGATATTTTATTAAATATGATGAAACATCATGACCAAATATACCATGACCATCACATACTCCTATAAATAATGTTGAATGCTCGTCGTTTAAATTTTTGTATATGAAAAAATTGTCTTGATTGTGTTTTGGAATTCCCGGACCTGAAAAACCTACTTGACTTAATGTTTCTATTTTGTATATTTTTTTTATTAATTTTGATTTTTTTTTAAAATTTGGAACACTTGAACTTTTTGGTAATGTTTTTGATAAGGGAGATATTGGATTTTCTGGAGTTTGTTTTGTTAAATTGTTTATTAATTTTGAATTGTTGTTATTTGGTGTAAAGTAATTTAGTTTTTTTTCTATTTCGGAATTTTGGATTATTGGTTTTTTTATTTCTATTGTTTCTATTTTTTTTTCTTTTTCTATTGTTTTATATTTTATTTTTTCTTTTTTTGATTCTTTTATTTTTTTATTTGATTCTATTATTCTTTCTTTTGGAGAAAAAGGAAGAGGAGTTCTTGCTTTTCTTTTTAATGATTTTGAAGGTGTTTTTGATTGTTTTTTTTTTATATTTATTTTCAATCCATTGTTATTATTAAATAATAATTCATTTAACATTGAAAGTTTTAATAATGTTTTAGTATCATAAATATTATCTTTTAAATATATATTTGAAGAAGTATGTTTTTTTTTCTGTATTTTTAAAGACATTTTATTTATACTTTATTTTTTTTTTCATATAAAAAAAAATTAATATTAAACTTTTAATTATAACAATGTATAATATGGATAAAATTGATTCTAATTTAATTCCTTTACTTAAAGGAGAAATTGATAATGATTATCAAGAATTACAAAAAAATAAAAAACAAATAATAAATCTAATTAAAGATTTAAATAAAGATATTGATAAATTAGATTTAAAAAAGAAAAAAAAAGAATCAATTAATTCAATAAAAGAAAAATTTGAAGAATTAGAAAAATGTATGAAAAAATTTTCACTTGGAATATCATCTTTTCAATCTTATAAAAATAAAGACCCAAAAAAAAATATAAGTAAGAAAATAAATAAGAAAAAATATCAAAATGAAGAAGATGAAGAAATAAATTTTAATAAAGATGAAAATATTTTTAATTCTTTATCAGAAATTTCAACTTTAATTTCTCATCAATCCCAAACTTTATATAAAAAATTTGAAAATAAAATTAAACAAGCAGAAAATAAATTAGATGAAATAGAAATTAGTTCAAGTTTTGATAAAAAAAAATTTAAAAATTTCCAAATGAAAGAAAAAACAGTAAATAAAGAAAAATTAAAAATGGAACAAAAAGAATATCAATTATTATTAGAAAAAAGTAAAAATATATTAACAATAAGTAATAATATAAAAAAATTAACTCAAACAGGAGGAAATTTAATAAATAATATAGGAAGTAGTATTGATAGTATTGAAGATAATATTATAAATGCAAATGAAGAATTAGAAAAATATAATAAAAATAAATTAAGTAATAAAAAATATTATTGGATTGGTGGAGGATTAATAATAATAATAATTATTATTATTATATTAATTTATGTTAAATATTATTATTCACCAACACAAAATAAAAATATTAATAAGATTAATAAACCATAAAATATTTTATTAATTGTTAATAAATCAAGAGTTGAGTTTATAATAAAAGTAAAAGAAAAAAAAAATCTTTCATTTAAAAAAATCAATTTAATAACATTAACATAAATAATTTATTTAAATTAAAAAAAATAAAAATAACCATTTTAAAAAACCACAAAAAAAAATTATAATTAAAAAAAATAAAAAAACAAAATAAAAAACAACCAAAAAAAAAATAAAAACAATTAAAATGGAAAAAAAAGAATCATCATCATCACAAGATTACACAGACATTAAACCATTAGAAAAAAAATCATCAAAATCATGTAAATTTATAGAATCAACAATAACACATAGAGGTCGTTATTTATCAGCATTAGAAAAAAAATATGAAGTAACAGATGAAAAAGGAAGAAAAAGATTTATTTCATGGGAAACAGTAGATTACAATAATAGAATGAATGAAGATAGTTTAAAAGAAAATAAAACAAATAATCCATATGAATTATCATTAATACCAATTATAAATAAAACAAAAGAAATTATAATAATTAGTAATTTTAGATTTATTGTTGATAAATTTTGTTTAGAATTTCCAAGTGGTTCAATTAGAAAAGAAGATGGAGATAATTTTTTAGATTCAACTAAAAAAGCTTGTGAGAGAGTTTTATTTCAAGAAACTGGTTATAAAGGAAAATTTAAGAAATATTTAGCTGATCAAAATTTAAAAGAAATTGAACAATTAGAAGTTTGTTCTAATATTTTTTATGATCCTTGGAAAAGTAAAGATAATTTTATACAATGTATTTGTGATGTTGATGAAAATATTGAACCAGAATTTCAAGTTGAAGATGAAGAAATTATTGATGTTTTTAAAGTTAAAATTAAAGATTTAATGGAGTTTATTACTGATAAAGTACAAAATGGAAATTATGCAATTTCAGCTGAGTTGTATATGTTTACTTGTGGAATGTTTTGGAGTGAGCAATTAAAAAGTGTTAATCTTAATTTTAATAAATAAATGAATTTTATTTTTTTTTTGGTTAGTGATTAATTGTTATTCTTTATTTTATTGGGTTTTATAAAAATTTTTATATTTTATTTTATTTTTTCTTATTTTTTTGTAAAATAAATTTTTAAATTATAGTTTAATCATATCATTATTTCTTATTAATATATATTAATTTATGTTTATCTAATTATAATAATTATAATATATAAATAATATATATTTTAAAAAATATATTTTAATAAATATAAATTATATTCATAAATTATCATCATTTTTTATTTATTTCATAATTATATTGAAATTTTTAAATCCTTTTAATTTTTAAAAGAACTATTTTTTAATAAATAATTTAAAACTTTTGTTAATTTTTTTAAAAGTACGTTTTCCTTTTGAGTTATCAAGGAAAAATTAAATTAAATAATTAATAAAAATAAATAACAATAATGAAATTAGCTACATTTTTTTATTTTATTTTTCTTACCAAATTTATATATATTTCAAATTATAATTCCAATTATTCTTTTAAAAATAATAAGAAAAGTTCAAATTTAATAAATAATAATGAAAATAATATAAATTCTTTTTATGAAATAAAAAATGCAAAAATTACTTTTGTAAATAATTTATATAAAAATGTAAGTGAAGAAAGTAAATTTTTTAATAAAAAAAACAAAATAATAAAACCAAAAAAGTCAAAATTCCAAAATCATAAAAAAGAAAAACAAAAAAACCACTCTAATCAAAATAAAAAAAACGAATATAAAAAATTAAGAAAAAATACAGAATTAGAATGTTATATCTCATGTGAAAAATGTACAAACAAAGGAAATGAAATAGAACATTTATGTAACAAATGTAAGAAAAATTATTATCCTTTAATATCAAAAAAAGGAAATAACATAAATTCAAATTTTAATTGTTATAAAAATACAACATTAATAGAACATTATTACTTTGATGAAATAGAACAAAAATTTAATGAATGTAGTCAAGAATGTTTAACTTGTTTTGATAAATCAACTTCATATGATACAAATTGTCTAATTTGTGATTATAATAAACATTACATTCCTTCAATTTATGATTTTTCACATTGTATAAAAGAATGTGAAAAAGGACACAGAATTTATATATTAGAAAATAATAATTTTAAAAATTATCTTTGTACTGAAAATGACTTTTGTCCTTCTGATTTTCCAATTTATAATGAAAGTTTAAATCAATGTTTTGATAAATGTAATGATGATACATTTTTATATAAAAATACTTGTGTTGAGTTTTGTCCTGATGATACTTTAATTGATGATTTACATAAAATTTGTTATATTATACCAAATAATATTAATAATTTAATTAAAGATATTGGAGAAATTATTTTAAGTATTCCTAAAAATGTTGAATTAAATTTTAATCATGGAAATATTAAAGTTATTGTTTATAATGATTCTTATTCTGAAAATTTATTAGTTGATTTTAGTGAATGTTTAAATGTTTTTAAAAGTGCTTATAATTTGAATGAAGATAATTTTTTATTTTCAAAAATTGAATATATTAATCAAAATTTTGTTGTTAATAAAATTGAATATTTAGTTTTTAATGAATTTGGTAAATTATTAAATTTAAGTGTTTGTAGTGAATTAAATGTAAAAGTTAATTATATTATTACAAATGAGACTAATATTGATATTGATTTAGCAAAAAAATTTTTAGAAAATGATATTGATATTTTTAATGAAGAAGATAATTTTTTTAATGATATTTGTTATAATTTTACAAGTGAAAATGGAACTGATGTAACTTTAAATGATAGAAAAGAAAGTTATTATCAAAATATTTCTTTATGCCAAAAAAAATGTACTTATTTAAAAATTGATTTAGAAAATAAAATTGTTGAATGTGTTTGTCCAATTAATTCAATTATTAATATAAATGAAGAAGAAAATAAATTAGAAGATGAAAATAATGATGAAAATGAATCTTCTTTTACTTCTAGTAATTATGAAGTTATTTTATGTTATAATAAAGTTTTTAATAAGAAAATATTAAAAATAAATATTGGAAATTTTATTATGTTATTTATTGGATTAATTTACTTTATTTTAATATTAGAATATGTTTTTAGAGGAAGAAAAAAAATTGCATTATATATTGTATTAAATAAATATGAAAATTCAAATCCACCAAAAAAAAAAAAAAATAACAATTCTATTATTTTTGATAATGAAAATTTTTTAACTCATACAAAATGTAAAAGTATAATATTAAGTGAAGAAATAAATATTGATGACAATAAAGAAAATAAAGGATCAAATGATATAATTAACATTCATAACAGCATCAACAAAAAAATGGAAAAAAAAGAAAGTAGTGATTTAGATAAAATAGAAAGACATAGAAAAAATATAAATATTCTTACATCACTTCATAATAATTATATAATAAAACCAGATATATTATCAATAAAAGCAAATAAACTTTTAAGTTTATTAAATAATAATAATGAGAATAATAATAATAATAATAATCATAATAATAAAAATAATACATTAAATAATAATTCTGTTCAAAATAATAATTCAATAAATCATTCAATAAATTCATATTCAAAAAGAACAACAACAACATTTATATTAGGACCAAATGATACAAATTCACGTTTTAAAAAAAAAAATATAAAAAAAAATATAAAAACAAAGGCGTGTTTCGAATATGATGAAATGACATTTCAATCTGCATTATTATATGACAAAAGAAATATTTTTTATGCATATTGGGAAGAATTAAAAGATAAACAAATTTTTCTTTGTTTATTTTTTAATAAACATTTAATGTTAAAACAATTAAAAATTGCTTCTTTTTTAATAGGAACTGCAACAGATTTTTTTTTTAATGCCTTTTTTTATACTGATAAATATATTTCTAAAAATTATAATGATGGTGCATTAGAATATGTAACAACACTTCCAAAAACAATTTTATCTTCAATTTTAACTCAATTATTTTGTTGTTTTTTAGATTATTTAATAAGTTCAAAACCAATTTTACTTTTTTTAAAAAAGAAACTTAAAAAAAATAATATTTATTATAGACAATGTAATTCAATTATTAATATGTGTATTTGTAAAATAAGAGTTTTTATTATTGTTACTTGTTTTACTTTAATTTTTTTTTGGTATTATATAACTGCATTTTGTGCCGTTTATCAAAATTCTCAAATTAATTGGATTAAGGATGCTTTAAATTCTTTTTGGATGAGTTTATTAACTCCTGTTGCTTTATGTTTTATTTCTCTTCTTTTAAGAAATATTTCTATTAAGAAAAAAAATAAAATTTTGTTTTATATTAGTAAAACTTTAATGATTATGGTTTGATTTTTTTTATTTTAGTATATTATATTTAAATTATAAATTCATATATAGTTTATATTAAATTAAATATTTTTATTATTTACATATTTAAAATAGTTATTAAGATAATAATAATTTAAATCAAAACAATGATTAATCTTCAATTTTATAATCGAGTTAGGGAATTAGAGTTAAAAGAAGTAAAAAATTTTGCTAATTTAAAAAAACTCATTTCAGAATTTTTTATGATTGATTTATCAAAATTCATATTACAATATTATGAAAATGATAATAAAATACAAATAAATGATGATGATAGTTATGAAAAGTTTTGTGATTTAAAAACAAAAGAAAAATATTTATATATTATAAGTCCTTCTCTTGAAAAATCTATATTAGATAATAGTAAATTATCATATCCAACTTTTAAATTTTCAGAAACAATTAATATTTTTAATGAAGTTCAAAATGATATTGAGAAATTAAAAGAAATGTTTTTAAAGTCAAATCATTTAATATATACTCAAATAAAAAAATATGTCAAAAATATTACAGAAAGTACATTAAAAGTAAATTATGATAACATTAAAGAAAATAAAAAAATAAAAAAAAAAATAAATTGTACATATTGTGATGAAACAATAACAACAAAATTTTATTTTAAATGTGTAGAATGTCCAAATTTTTCAATTTGTAAACTTTGTGAATTACGTTTTCAAAATATAAATCATCATAAACATGATTTATTATATGTAAAAAATGGAGAAGAAAAAAATACAATATTTCAAAATGAAAAAGAAATAAAACAATATAATATAACAGAAATAGAAGATATTTTAAAAGAAGAAACATTCAGATATGATGATGATTATAAAATAAAAATATTATTAAAAAAAAATATAATAAATATTGATTTTAAAGAAAATCAAGAAGACTATGAAATTTCATTACCTATAGAAAATATAGGAGATAAACAAATTAGTAATAAAATGAAATTTGGAAGATATAATTCTTCAAAAAATTGGTTTAAAGAATTAAAACCACATTTACTTTTTGAAAATGCAAATTATCCTGTTCCTACTATTAAACAAAAAGAAATTAAAGATTTTAAATTTAAAATAAATATTAAAAATAAAACTCCAGGAAAATATTTTTCTATTTTATGTTTGAAAAGAGAAAGTTATTATATTGAAGGTGGAGTTATTATTTTAGAAATTAATATAAATTTACAACCTGAAGATTATATTTAAAAAAAGTTAAAAAAATATTAATTATTATTTTTTAAATTAAAATTATTAATAAAATAGATAAAAATATAAAAATATATTTTAAAAATTATCTCAAAAAAAAATAAAAAAAACTAAAAAAAAGAAAAAAGACAAAAATAAAAAAATCTCCTTTTCAAAAAAAAAAAAAAAATAAAAAACCAAAATAAAAAACACAAAATCAAAAAATCAAAAAAAAAAAAAAGAAAAAAAAAAAAAATGACTCACTTATCTTTAAAAAGAAAACGTGACTATGATTATGAAGTGAATCCAAAACTTCCAATATATGAAAATATAAATGAAATATTAGAATCAATAGAAAAAAACCAAGTAACAATAATAACAGGCGCGACAGGATGTGGAAAAACAACACAAGTTCCTAAAATGATATATTACAAATCAAAATATGAAAAAAAAAAAGTTAAAATACTTTTAACTCAACCAAGAAGATTAGCAGCAGAAAGTATAAAAAGAACATTAGATAAAGAAATAAAAGAAATTAATATAGTTGGAGTACAAATCGCAACAAAAAATTTATGTCATCCTAATAATTGTATTTTTGTTAAAACAACTGGAATTTTTTTAGAAGAATTAATACATAATAATTCAAATTCTAATCAAATTAAATATACTCATATTATTATTGATGAAGTACATGAAAGAGATATTAATATTGATTTTGTTTTAATTTTAGTTAGAAAGTTTATTAAAGATAATATTAATGTTAAATTAATTTTAATGAGTGCTACAATTTCACCTGAAATTTTTGCTAATTATTTTTCTATTACTGAAATTAATAAAGTTAATCAAATTACTAAACTTGAAAAATCACAAAGTATTAAAATTGAAAAATATAATTCTCTTTATGATGATGATGATTGGTATTTAAAAAATGAAAAAAAAGAAGATGAAAAAAAAGAAACTAAATTAACACATGATGCCGCTAAAATTGTTAGAATATTAAAACCAACTTTTATTGTTGCATTTTATTATTTAGATGATATTATTTCAAAATTAAATGAAATTAATTCAGAATTTAGTGAAGTATGTAATAATAATATAATAATAAAAAAAATTGAATTTAAACCATCATTTGATATAAATAATCCAGAAATAAGTAAACACATTTATCAAATATGTAATTATTTATTAGAATTAATTCATACATTACAATATTTTGGAAAACAAAATGATTCAATTTTAATATTTTTACCTGGAATAGCAGAAATAACAGCATTAAAAAATTATATAATTCAAAATTTTTCAAAAATAAACGAATTAAAATTTATAATTTTACATTCAAATGTAGATGAAGAAATACAATTTGGAGTTTTTGAATCATCATCATTTAGAAAAATAATATTAGCAACAAATATAGCAGAAAGTTCAATAACAATACAAGACACATCATTCATAATTGATTTTTGTTTATTAAAAGAATTATATTATCAAACTAAAAATAAAAGAGAATGTTTAACTTTAAAATGGGCATCAATTGCAAGTTTAAATCAAAGAGCAGGAAGGGCAGGAAGAGTAAAAAATGGTTTTTGCTTTAGATTAATAACAAAACAATTTTTAACTCAATTAAAAAAATATCCTTCTCCAGAAATTTTAAGAATTCCTTTAGAAAAAGTAATATTAAAACTTAAGATTTATAATTGTGGTGAACCAAGAGAAATTTTACATCAAGCTATTGATAAACCTTCTGATTCTTCTATTGATCATTCTATTATTAATTTATTTTATTATGGTGCTTTAAAAGAAAATGACAATTCAGAAAGTGGAATTTTAACTACAATTGGTAAAATTTATGCAGAATTACCAATTGATATTAAATATTCTAGATTAATTATGATAAGTAAAGGTTTTAATTTAATTGAATTTGGTATTATTGTTTCTAGTATTTTAAGTCAAGATAAATCAATTTTTAAAGAAAGTAATAGTAAAAATTTTTCAAGGGAATTTTTTTATAAAACTATTTGTAAATATTGTGATAATACTTATTCTGATGTTATTGGTGCTTATAGAGCTTTTAAAGATTGGTTTAAACAATTTGGATTTAAATTTGAAGAGATTTATTTGAAAGGTTTAAAAAAATTGAGACATGAAGAAAAAAATTTTGTTTCTGGAATGAAGAAATTTTGTAAAAGTAATTATTTGAATTTTAAAGTTTTAAGAGAAAGTGTTATTATTATTAATGATATTAAAAAAAAATTAAAAAGATTAAAAATATATAAAGAAAATGATAATTGTTTCTTTAATGATATTGAAGATAATGAAATTAATTATAATAAAATGAAATATATTATAACAGGAGCTTTTTTTGGAAATATGTTAAAAGCAGAATATAAATCAAAAGAAGATATTCAATTAAAAAAAAATTATTTTCAAAAAGATTATTCAAATTATTTATTTATTAAAATACCAAATAATAGAAATCCAAATTTAATAAAAATAAATATTGAAGAAAAATATGGAAAATGTAATGATTTTAAAGAATTTTCAAAAAATAAAGAAGAATGTGCAATTGAATATTTAGATTCAAATGGTTTAATTAATGAAAAAATATATAAAGAAATATTATTTCTTACTTCAAATCGAGTTAAAACAAATTATATTTTTCAAAATAATGATTTTAATTCTCCTTTTTATAATATTAATGAAGTAAATTTTTCTTATAAATTATCTTTTTATGATGATTTTTTATATAATAAAGTTTTCTTAGATTCAAGTAGTATAAATCATATTACAATAGAAAAAAATGAAGAAAATATTCCTTTATATAATTTTGTTTATGATTCATATTTTCAAACGAGAGTAAAACCAATTGCAAAAAATATAACTTCATTACCAAAAATTCCAATGATTGAAATTTTATTAAATTTAATTTTTTGTCCTAATGCAAATTTTTTTCCAAATGTAAAGAAAACACAATATAAAAGTTTTATTTTAAATGGAGTTAAAAAAGATTTTAATTATTTATTTTGTTCTCTTGATGTACAAAATATAAATGCAATAAGATTATCTTTAAATAAATTAATTTTTAATAATTATACAAATGATATTACTTTATTAATAGCATTAGAAAAAAATTTTAATCAATTAATAAATAGAAAAAGATTTAAAATAATAAAAAGAGATACTTGGAGTACACTTTTATATAAATATTTTCCAAATACTTTTGATGATTTATCTGAAAATCAATTAAATGAAAATAGATTAAATGAAGAAATAATAAAATTTAAAAATGATTATAAAGAAATTTACAATAATGAAAATTATGATGATTTTTTTCAACCTTTAAAACATTTAATAATAAATGAAGATTATAGACTTTGGACAAAAGAAGGACAAGATAGATTAAAAGATGAAAGAATATTATATGAACAAATGAAAAAAAACTTTTTAGAAAGTATTAAAGAAAGAAAAAATATTTTTGAACAAACTCAACCAGAAATTTATTGTAAACAATGTGGGAAAAAAAAGGGTTTTATTTCTCAAATAGATGGTATATCTTTAATACAAAAAAATGGAGAAGATTATATTGTAACAAATTATATTTATGGAATAAATAAAATATCAATTGATAAAATTAAAGAAAGAAATTTTGAAAATGATGATTATATTATTTCATATAAATTAAATAATGATTTAGATCCTGATTTTTATTTATTATGTCCTTTAAATTTACATATTATTGGTTATTGTATAGGAGAAAAAAATTTTTTTTCTGAAGAAAGTCAAATTATGATTAAATTATTTGGAAAAGATAAATTTATTGAATTTGATAAAGAATATTTAAAATATGATTATAGGAAATTAAAACCATTAATAAGACAAACTAAAATTAATTTATATAATGAAATTAATATTTTATCAATTTGTGAAATTTGTGAATTTGATTCTCAAAAAATTGCAATTGAAGAAATGAATAAAAAACATAATGAAGAAATTAATAAATTTGGAGAAAGAATTTGTGGAACTAATATGAATCTTGAACATGTTGTTAAAGAACATGAAGTTATATTTACAAATGAATTAATTGTTAATCAAAAAATGGCACAACTTATTTATGAAAATGCTTCTAAAAAATTTTTAGAACATATAAAAAGTCAATCACATATTTTAAATATGAAAGAATTAGAAAATGAAAAATTTGATTAAATTATTTTTTTTAAACATCTAAATATATAATTTAAAACAATTAAATTAAAATAAATTGATATAAAAATTATATTTTTATTTTATTTTAATTTTAAATTATTTTTCTGTTAGAGAATAATACATAAAATATTAATTTATACTATTTATTATCAAAAAATATTTTTTATCTATTTTTGTAATAAATAAAATAATTAATATTTTAAAAATCTTATCTTTTAAAAATGAAATAATAAATAATCTTTATTATTTATAATAATATTTTAACAACATTTTTTTTTTTTATTATTAACATTATTATTAGTTTCCAAAGTAAAATTATCTCCCATAAAATTATTTTCACAAAATTCATTTTTATATAATTCAACAATTTTATCAATTAAACATTCAAAAGCTTCATTAACATTAATATTATTTTTAGCACTAACTTCAAAAAAAGGAAAATTATATTTTTGAGAAAATTTTTCTCCTTCTTGATAAGAAATAATTCTATGTTCTTCTAAATCAGTTTTATTTCCACATAAAACAATAGGAAATTTTTCAATTTCTTTTTTACTATCAATAATTTTAATCCATTCATTAATTGCTTCAAAACTTTCTTTTCTAGTAACATCATATAATAGAATTGCACCTAAACAATTTTTTAAAGTAATAATAACTTGTTGTCTAAATCTTATTTGACCTGCAGTGTCCCAAATTTTTAATTTAATAATTTTTTCTTTTCCATTTATTTTTATTGTTACATTATCTAATTTATATTCATATCCTATTGTTGATAATACATTTTCATCAAATGATTTATTATGATATTGTTTTAATAAACTTGTTTTTCCAACTGAAGTATCTCCTAATAATATAATTGATATAAATTCACGTGACATTATTTTTTAAATGATGATTTTTTTTTTTATTATTTTTAATTTTTTTTTTTTAATAAAAAAATTTTGTTTTATGTTGTAATAAATTTAATATTAAAATAATTAATATTCCAATTTTTTTAAATATTAAAATTTTAACAAATAAAATTCTAAAAATAAAAAAAATTAAAACATTAATAACATATCATTCCATTTTGCTCCTCCATGACTTGATTCACTTACTCCTTTACATTCAAAACCAAATTTTTGATAATAATGAATTAAATAATCTTTACAAGTTAAAACAATTCCTTTTTTATTTCTTTTTTTAGATAATTCAATTAAAAATTTAATTAAATTTCCACCTACTCCTTGTTTTCTATATTCAGGAATAACATCTAATCCAAAAACAGTTTGAAAATCACCTTTTGAATTATGTAATTTAGTATTATGATATAATTCATCTGGTAAAATTGGTTTATCATAAGTACAACCATTTATAAAACCAATTAATTTATTTTCTTTTTTATTTTCTGCTATTATAAAATTTTCTGGAAATGCTTTGAAACGTTCTTTAAATTGTTCTTCATTTGCTGCTTCTGATGGAGGAAAACATATTTTTTCTATTTCTATTATGTCATTTATTTCTTTTTCTTTTGCTAAACGTAATGTAATTTCTAATGGAGATTTTGTATTTGGGTCTTTTATTGTTATTGTTTTTGTATATTCTGAATCTTCCATTAAAATGATTTTATTTTTCAATTTTATTATTTTATATTAGGATTTTTCATTTGTTTAATTAATAAATATTTTATATAATAATTTATTCATTTAATAATAACTTAAAAATTTTTTATTAATAAAACCCTTTTATAAATAAACTAAATTTCTCTTTTAAAATATCAAAAATAAAACATTTTAAAAACATTTTTAAAAAATAATAAAAAATAAAAATAAATCTCAATAAAAAAAAATTAAAAATAAATAAAAAAAAAATTAATTAATAAAAATGCAACAACCTCAACCACCAATTCTCTTAACAGACTCAATAATCTTAGCAAACATAACAAAAAGTGACATATTAAAATACCATACTCAAAATCCAAACTGTGTATTAATATTAAACGATGGTAGAATAGCATCATCAGGATGTGATTACATAATAAACATTCACAATATACAAACATTAACATTAGATTTTCAAATAAAAGAAAAAACAAATTCAATTTTATATATTCATCAATTAAGAAATGATCTTCTTGTTTCATGTTCAGAAGATGGATATTTACATTTTTATTCAATATCAAATCAAAATTATAATTTAGTTTCTTGTGTTAAATCACATGATAAAGCAATTTATAAAGTAATTGAATTACAAAATGGAAATTTATGTACTTGTTCATTAGATAAAACTATTATTACATATGATAGTAATTTAAAACCAAATTATATTATTGTTAATGAATTTAAAGATATGATTCATGATATTTGTGAAGTTAAACAAAATGAAATTTGTGGTGTTTCGTCTTATGATAATTTTATGTTATTTTATGATTTTAATTTAAATATTATTAAAGCAAGATTTAAAAATATTAATATTACACCTTGGAATAATTGTTTAAAAATGATTGATGATAAATTTTTATGTGTTTTTGGAAAAAATGAAATTACTGTTTTTAATGTTTTTAAATATAATATTGTTAATAAAATTAGTACTTTGAAAAGTGATTATTTAAGTTGTTTTCTTTTAATTCATGATAGATTAATTACTGGTGATTGGAATGGAAATTTAAAAGAATGGAAAATTGAAGGTTGTAATATTTATGAAAAAACTATTATGGAAAGAGCACATACTACTGGAATTGTTTCTATGGATTTGTTACAAGATGGAAGAATTGTTACTGCTAGTCAAGATAAAACTTTGAAAATTTGGAGTTAAAAACATTTTTTTTTTTTTTTGGGTTGAAAAATTATAATAATAAAAAATGAAAATTTTTTTAATTATTAAATTTTTTTTTTTGAAATAAATGATTTTATATTTTAAATAAATGATAAAAAAAGAATTAATTAATAATTTTTCTTAAAAATATTATTTAATAAAAATATAACTTTTATATACTTAATAAATTAAAACTATAATAAAAAAAATGGAAAAAAAAGAAACAAAAGAAATTGAAAAAACAGAAGAAGAAAAAGATAAAGTAGAAGAATTAGAAGAAAATCTTCCAAAGAAAAAAAATTTATATGAAAGATATAAACAAGATTTATCAGTGTCAAAATTTACAATGAACAGTGCAATTCATAATATAGAAGATTGGGTAAAAAATGGAGAAAATCAAAGAAATTATAAAATGAAAAGTGAATTTGATAGAGAAAAAGAATATAAATTAGAAGAACAAACAGAAATAAAAAATCAAATTGAAGAACTTGCAAGAAATAATATAAATGAAAAATTAATAAATCATTTTAATGAAAAAATAAATCAACAACAAGATTTATATAATAAATATTATGAAATGAGAGAAGAAGTTTTAAAAAAAATTAATTATTTAAAAGAAACAATTCCTGAATTAGAAATGAAAGTTAAATCAAAAAGTGATAAATTAAAAGAATTAAATAAAGAAAATTTAAAATTAATGGATCAAATATCAAAAATTGAAAAAAATCAAAGTATTAATTTAAATAATTCTTCAATGAATTTAAATACAAGTTTAGGAATAAATAATAATTCAAATTCAATAAATGAAACTTTATTTGGAAATAATAATAATTATAATAATCAAACTTTAAATGAAAAAATACCAAATTCAATTAATATAAGTGAAATTGTAGAAGAAAATGAAGAAATAAGAAATCAATATAATAAAATAATTCAATTAAAAAAATTACATAAACAAAAAAAAAAAGAGAATGAACATTTAATGAAAGCAATAACAGAAATGAATTCAGATTGTTTTACATTTAAAAAGATTTTTAATGAAGGATTACATGAAATTGCAAAAGAATTATTAAAAATACATGAAATTCAATTAGATAAAGTAATAAATAATAATAAAAATAATAATATTAATAATGGAAATTCTTTATATTTTGAAATAGTTAAAGGAAATATTAATGGAAATCAAATTAAAAATGATACTACTTTAAAATTACCAATTATTAATAATAATATAAGAAAAAAATATGGTTATCCAATTGAAGCAAAATCAAATCCTTCAAGATTAGTTTATAAAGTTATTAAAAATATGGTTGATGAAAGTCATAATTTAAGTAAAGTTGTTAATATGAAAAAAAATAAATTTAGTTGGGAAGAATTTAAAAATTTTTCTGCTTATCAAGTTTATACTATTTTAAATTTAAATAAGGATATTATTAAAATGCTTGAAAGTAATATTTTCCCTAGAAAAATTATATTCCCTAATAATGAAGAACAACCAATAAATGAAGAAGAATAAATAATAAAAAAAAATAGTTAAAAATATATTTTATTATTATAATAAAACATTTTTTTAAAAAAAGAAAAATATAAAAAAATAAAAAAAAAAAGATATAAAAATATCCAAATTCAAAATTTAAATATTTATTAAATATTATAACTAAACTCAAAATTTTCAAAATTCAAAAAAAAAAATAAAAAGCCCCTCAAAAACAAAAAAAACAAATAAAAAAAAAAGCAAAAAAAATCATAAAAAACAAAATTTTTTAAATACTAATCCCGCAAATAAGAAATTCAAAAGCTTCTCCAAGTATCAACAATTTAAGATCAACAGTACAATTTTGAGGTAAATGGATTTCATAAAAATCTTCTTCACAAAATCCACAAACATTTAAACCTTTAATATGTCTACAAAAATAAATTCCTCCTTCAACATCACCATTAATATTTTTAATATTTTTAATTAAAACTCTTTCAATATGATCTTTAAAACATTTAGTTAATCCAGCACAAAAAGTATAATCACATCCATCACCACCAAGTTGATATTTAAAATCAGAAGAATTATACCCATAAAATTTTTTAACAACTTTTGGTAACAAATATGATTTTCTTCTTTTAACAATTGCAAAATTAACTTCATTTGAATCTGAAGAAATTTCCATTTTTGAAGGTGAAGTTTTCATTGTTAAATTTACTAAATCTTTATCATAACAACATGAAACTTTACATCCATTTAATGTAGGTAATTTTATTTCTAATTTAACTTCTGGAAGTTCTGGTTTAGGAATTTCAATATTTTTTTTACAAAAACAAGATAATAAACCACTTGGTTCTATTTCATAAGTACAAAAGTAATTTGAATCATTTGGTAAATCTTCTTTTGAACCACAAGTCCATAATTTAAAATTTAAACCATCGTTACATTGAGGAAAATATTTTACTAATGAACAATATTCATTTTTTCCTCTAAATAAATATTCTTCATTTTCATTTGTTTTAAATTCATCGTCTATTTGACCTACTGTGTATATGTGATATATTGTTTCTCCTAAACAAGGAAGTAATGGCTTGTCCCAATATATTCTAAGGTAGTTTGTGTTTTGAAGACGATTTAAAAAGGCTTGGGAAAAATTTTCTGGTAATGGGGGAAGATTTGGGTCTACTTGACTTGATGATTGATTATTTGGAGAGAATAATGGTTGTTCCATTTTTTTTTTATGATTTTATTGGATTTAAAATTTTTTTTGAGATATTTAATTTTTTTATTTTTATTTTTTTTAAGGTTTTTTTATATTTTAAATATATTATTTTTATTATTTATATTATGATTAATGTATGGTATATTTTATTAAATATAAATTCTTTTTATTTATATAGAAATAAAAAGTATTATTATTAAAAATATTTTTAAATTAATAAAATGTAAATTTGTAATGTTCTATATTTATAAATATTTTATATATATTTTATTTTATTCATAAAAATTAATATATCAATTGCTAAAAAAAGTATTACAATATTATACAAACATATACTAAAATTAATAATTATATTCTATTATATTTAAATTATAAATAATAATAATTAATTCATTCATAAACAATTCATTGAGATTATCATTATATTCATATCTAAAATCAATAATTTAAAAATAGTAAAAACACTAAATCTAACAAAAGAAATGAAAAAATTGAAAGAAGGATAATTAAAAAAAATCTATTTTAAAAAAAACAAAATAATAAACTCAAATACTCATTATCAAAAAGAAAAAAAAAATTAAAAATCACTCAACAAATCTTCAGCTTGATAATTTTTTTGTATTAACTCATCTAATTCAGTAGAAGAGCAAAAAACATGATTTTTCATAAACTGAGTAAAATGTGTATAAGAAGAAAAACTATTATCATTTAATTGAATAATAGGTTCAATAATAGGAATAAAAGGAGCAGGAAATTCTCTTTTTAAAACTTTATCAAAATCCATATTTTCAAATAAAGGATGTCTTTTAATTCTTTCTAAATCTTTAATTCTTTTTTTAGGATTTTTAACTAATAAACACTTAATAAAATCATTAAATTTTTCATTTTTAATATCAGAAGGTAAAATTGGTGTTCTTTCATTAATTTCTTTATATATTTTAATAGGATCTTCCATTCCATAACCAAAAGGAACTTTTCCATAAAACCATTCATATAAAATAATACCCATTGACCAATAATCAACAGAAAAAGAATAAGATTTACCATTTATTATTTCTGGTGCCATATATTTACATGTTCCTATTATTGTATTTGTATGATCTTTTCCAGTTATATCTTTTGCAATTCCAAAATCAATTGCTTTTAAATATCCTTTATGATCAATTATTAAATTATCTGGTTTTAAATCTCTATGAATTATTCTTTTTGTTTGTAAATAATCTATAATTAAACTTATTATTATACCATAAAATTTAACTTCATTTAAATTTCTTAATGTATCTTGTTTTTTATATGAATCTAAATAATTTCTCATAGTCATTCCATGAATATATTCTAATAAAAAAAAAATATAATCTCTTGTTTTAAAAGTATTATATAAAGTAACAATAAAAGTAAATTCTAAATTATTCATAATTGATTTTTCATTTAAATAATATTGAGCTCTTTCTGGATTTAAAGCCATTGCTTGAATTTCTGCAGTTTTACATGCATAAAATTGTTTTGAAAAAGATGAAGCAACTAAATAAACTTTACCATAAGAACCTTGTCCTAAATCTCTTATATAAAATAATTGTTCTAATTGAATCATTTTATTTTTTGAGTTTTTATTAGGTGAATTTTCTTCTTCCATTATTGAATGAAATTGTTTTAAAAAATCACCTTCCATTATTGTTTCATATTTATTTTTTTCTATATAAAAACATGTTGTTGCACTTTTTGCAATATAAGAAGGACGAATTTGATAATTTTCATCTTTATTTATTATATCACCAAAAGAATCAAATTTATTTAATATTCTTATTTCCATCTCATTTACTGTTTCACTTACATTTCCATTTACTATTATATAATATTTATCACTTATTGGACCGTCTTTTAATATAATTTCTCCTGTTTGAAAACGACTTAATTTTATTGATTCTGCTATACGTAAAAATTTTATTTCTGATAAATTTCTTTTATTAAATTTATTTTCTATATTTTGACGAAGTAAATTTATTATTTCATATAAAGTAAAATTTTGCATTGTGTAAAATTTTATTGATTTTAATATATCATACCAATTTGCTTCTAAGACTAAAGTTTCATCACAAGTTAATATTATATTATTTGTTGCTAATGCATCTTTTATTATATCACCTCTTTGAATTATTAAAGATTGTTTTTTATTATTTATTAATGAATAAATATTTCCACATAAATATAAAAGAATTTTTGTTTGTCTTTTATTTATTATTGTATCATTACAATAATATTTTAAATCAAATAATTTTAATAAATTATCAATATTACTTATTGAAAAATATTGATTTAATATATCACATTTTTTAACTGAGTTTAATGCTATATTTCTTATTATTTTTTCGGTAAAAAAATTTGTGTTAAATATTTCTTTTATTGTTTGATATTTTATTTCGTATATTTCACTATTTTCTAATGCATAATATGAAAAATAGTTTTTAGTATCTTTTCTAAATAAATTTATTTCTCCAAAAACATAATTAGAATTAGATATTTTTTTTAAAACTTGTTCTCCTTTTGATAATATAATTTTTCCATCACTTAATATAAAA
>JAEEGK010011471.1_pt1 | contig 20251 bp, 19 predicted proteins | sample 8958771 | NCBI WGS metagenome assembly JAEEGK01 (sample SAMN16246547, study PRJNA631951) | gut metagenome | biome: gut microbiome; feature: rumen; material: SC-attached | host: Bos | place: Iran: Karaj | collected 2018-10
TTCTCTTTCGCATGGTGTTATGTCTCATGGTACAAGTCATTCCCGATGATCGGAGTCGCAAGGGGACAGGCTATTGGTTCACTTTATGCGGCTTGCGGAGTTATCTTCCTGATCATCTTCATGGGACCTGAAATCGCTCTCGGTTACAACGATGACAGTATGATGATAATCGTCGGTTCTACCATTGCGGGTCTGTTGATCTGTCTGGTCGGATCGTACTTGTTGGCTACCGAGGATGCCGAGGACATGGCATCTCTGAGGGAGGTATGATTGATATGATGGAGAACACCCCTATCAAGTTCCGCATCTTGGAATTCCTCGAGGAAGGATCGAAGAGGACTGACGAGATATGCATCCCTCTTGCAAAAGAGTACAACATGGACAATGCCTACGGAAGGGGAAAGATCAAATTCGACTGTATCGAGCTCGCTTCTGCCGGAATCCTCACTGAGGGAGCGGCGGTTGTTGACGAAGAAGGTATCCTCGACAAGGGAAAGCTCCTCGTCATGTATTGCCTGAGTGATCTCGGTAAGGACTATTTGGAGTACCTTAAGAAAACCGTCAAACCTAAGAAGGTGTGAAAATGGGCGAAGAAGTAGATGTATGGGAAGCAGTCACCGAATACCTGGATGGAAGCATCTTCGGCGGTACTGCCAGTTTCATCATCATGACCGTGTTCATCCTTGGACTTTGCGCATACGGATTGATCAAGTCCAGGAAGATCTACACGGAAGTGTGAAACTCATTAAGGCGTGAGCCTTGAGAGGGGGGAGACCCCTCTCTAAACTTTGTACAAAACAGGACTGACCGTCCTGTCACAGTGGGCTGATACAATGGATATAATCTGGGCATGGATTATCTTGTTGGTGGCTAGTATCATAGAACCGATATGGGTCACTTGTCTGGATAAGTCTGAGAATTTCAAGAAGAAGGGATGGGGCGCAGCAGCCGTTATCCTGGTCCTTCTATGCCTGTATCTCCTGTCTATCCCGTCGAACCCTGATAATTTGGGCCCCGGTATCTCATATTCCATTCTTGCAGGTATAGGTGCTGCGGGAATCGTTCTGATAGGCAGGGTGCTGTACAAAGAGAAGATTACCGCAAGGAAGATGCTGTTCATAATCATGATTGTCGCCGGCATAATCGGCGTCAGGATAATCTCGGGATGATACCATGGATGGAGATTGGAAGACCAATACGAAACTCGCATGGCTACTGATCATTCTAGGGGGATTCCTTCAGGTTGGTTGGTCAATCGGACTCGCATATACCAACGATTTCACTGATGTCGCATGGGATATCGTCACGATAGTGTTCCTGTTCCTGAGTATGATCTGCTTAGAATACCCGATGAGGATGGGTGTGCCTTTCACTACCGCATATGCGGTTTGGATCGGAATAGGTGTTTTCCTGACAGTGGTCCTCTCATATGTCCTCGGTCTGGAGAGCGAAGGTTTCTCCTGGGGAATGGGGCTTTGTCTTGCACTGATCCTTGCAGGTGTAGTCGGTCTTAAGATGACTCCTGTGGAGTACATCGAAGACGAGAAGAAATGATTTAAGGGGACATACACCGGTTTGTCCGGTGTATGTCCACAGTTTTATCAGATGATCTTGGCGTTGGCCGTACGTACGAGGTTTATTTCCTCATACGTTTCGACGCGAAGATCGTCCAGGGTGTAGTATTTGGCGTGAAGTGCATCGGCGAACAGTTTCGCTTTGTGCTCAACATCCTCACGTTTCTCAGAGTCTATAACAACCCATTTTACAGTGGGCAGATTGATCTTTCTTGCGATGTCCAATGCTTCTTTCAGAGGATCAGTTTCCTTGTCATCGGGGTTCAAAGGTATATTGGCCCCTCCATCGGTCACCAGGACGACATAGCAGTCGTCATTGGGGCGCTTCTTAACATACATCGACATGTAGTCGCTGAGATAGCGAAGCGCTGCGGACAGCGGAGTCTTTCTTCCGATAGCGAGATCGTCCAGCAGTTTGTAGATGACTTCCACTTCTCTCGAAGGTGGCAGGAGCATGGTGATGGCCTTTTCGTTGAATGTAAGGAAACCTACACGGTCCTTCTTGATGTAGTGCTCTTTGAGAAGAGAAAGAATCGCTCCTTTGACTGCTACCATCCTGTTACGGATTATTAGAGAACCGCTGGTATCGACCGCGAACAGGAATGTGGATGAGCTTCTGGTCTCCCTAATCTTTTCCCTCATATCCTGCTTCTCGATGATGACTGCCATTTCGCTCTCCGATTTGCTGTGACGCTTTATCTGATAGGGGGCGCTGGCGCGGACTGTCGCATCGAATGCTAGGTCCGGATTCTTCTCATCCGTTACCCTGGAGCCCACATATCTGCCCGACCTCTCTTTGGATTTCTGTTGGAACCTCTTGCCTCTGGCAGCGGACTCTCCTTTGGCCTTTGCGGTGTCCTGTTCGAACAGATCTATGGTCTTGAATGTTTCACCGATCTTGGTGATGACATCCTCTGGTTCCTTGGAACCCGTCCTCTCACCTTCTACAGCCACTGCAGCAGGTTCGGATTCTGACGATTCCTCGGATTCATCAATCTTCACATTTTCATCTCTGTTGGTGAAGAGCTTCTTGGCCGCTTTGGATTCGGTGTTGAATCCTACGGTGGAGCGGGCGAGCTTCTGTTTCTTGTCGACTCTTCTGCCCTTGACGACCTTTAGCCTGTGATTGAGGCAGAGGATGGATGCTTCCACGATATCGGATTCATTGGTCTCTTTCCTGCCATCCAATGCAGCCAAGGTCATGGCCACATATGCGGCTGAGAGATCGCCGCGGTGTCCGTCGATACCCATCTTGTTGCAGACCTCAGAAATGGTCCTCAGGAGTTCATCAGAAGGTACCGAGTCGCCCAGGATCTCTGTTGCACGAAGGATCTTTTCGCGAATCTCTTCGTCCTCTTTGCTGTAACGTTCCATGAATGCTTCGGGATCCTCATCGAACTCTATGCTTCTCCTGAGTATCTCCTGTCTTCCCTCAGGGTCCTCAGGATAATCCGCGTTCACGCAGATATCGAAGTGATCGAGGATAGGAAGGGACAGGTATGAGTCGCTGCTGTTGACGGTGGCGACCAGGATCGTATCCACCTTGTAGGAAGTGGACATGTTCTCCCTCTCTATCTTAACCTCTCCAGACAGTACGGAATCGACCACTCCTGTGATTATTCTGTGCTCGAACAGGTTGATGTCGTCCATGTAGAGGATATTATGGTCCCCTCTGTTCAGGAGGCCTTCCTGGAGGGACATGGTGCCCTCTTTCACTGCCAGTTCTATGTCTAGACATCCGAACAGCTGTTCATCGGTTACATTGAGGGGAATATTCACTATGGATTTCCCCGAGATGTATCCCAACGAACGTCCTACCAATGTCTTTCCGGTACCGGAAGGTCCCCTGATGAGCACTGATTTGATGTGCGGATTTGCTATGGCGCACATCAACGCCTTCTTGGTCTGCTCCATTCCGTAGACAGCTGAGAAAGGATAGTAGACCGTCATCACATTCCCAGGCATACATCCAACTCCTTCTCATCGAAGGTCACGTTGTCGAATGCACGCTTCTTGAGACGGTGTGAGAGGACCAGCGGTGCGATCTCGCGGAGATCCTGCCTAGTCACTTCCTTCCTTCCGTCAAGGGCGGCGTTGGCCTTGGCAGCCCTCATCATAGTGATGTCTGCTCTGTGCCCTTCCATCTTGAAGTGTATGGATACCATGACTATGTCATGAACTATCTTGTCGCTGAGTTTGACCTCGGAGAGGACATCTCTTGCTGCGATGATCTTCTGACGTATCTCATCGGTCTCGGCCTTACAGGCGTCGAGATAGCCCTCAGGATCCTTGTCGAACTCCATCCTGCGTTTGATGACCTCCATCCTTATGTCCACGTCTTTCTCTCCCTCGATGTCGACGCACAGTCCGAACCTGTCGAGCAGCTGAGGCCTGAGGCTTCCTTCCTCCGGATTCATGCTTCCGATGAGGATGAATTTAGCCGGGTGGGAGAACGAAACTCCCTCCCTTTCTATGTAGTTGACTCCCATGGCTGCGGAATCCAGCAGAAGGTCGATAATGTGGTCGTCCAAAAGGTTGACTTCATCGACATACAACACGTTTCCATTGGCTTGAGCCAATACACCTGGCTCGAATTTCTTCTCACCAGTCTTGAGCACATGCTCCAGATCCAGGGTTCCCGATACACGGTCCTCCGTTGCGCTCAGGGGGAGCTCGATTACGGACATGGGTTCCATCCTGGATTTCAGTTCTATTCCCGATGCGAGCTTCTCACGGCACTGGATGCACATTCTCTTGGGGAATCTGGGATCACAGTGGAAGGGGCAGTCCGTAACAGTAGGTCTGTCGGGTAGAATTTGGACCAAGGACCTGACAGAGGTGGATTTTGCAGTTCCTTTCTCCCCTTTGATGAGCACACCCCCGATCCCGGGGTCGACAATATTCAGGAGAAGGGCTTTCTTCATTTTTTCTTGCCCGACAACACGGACAAATGGAAAGATAATTGTATTCGATGACATAGTGAAAAGCGTCAAGGACTTAGTATTTATAAAGATGTTTATTTAGCACTTAATTTTAAATATTATCAAGTGAGCTATGAACAGTATGGTAAAAGATGCCGGGGGAAAGGCGCTTTCTGACTCAGAGATCACTGAACTCTTAGAGTAGAGAGTGACCGTCGATGGTACCAATCCAAGGTCGTTGGAGGAGCTCAAGAAGAATAAGGCCTGTGTTGCAGAGATCGATAAGAAGCTCGAGGGCTACGAGGACCGCCTTGATGCCATAAGAGCACAGATAGTTGATCGCAGGGAATTGATAGAGCACTTCAAGCTGAACTCCGAGGATAAAGATGAACTCGAAGACGCGCTTAAGCTCATGTTCGACCGTGTCGGCATGCTCCAGAACGCAATCGTTGTGGCTAACAATCAGGGTAACAGGAGAGAGGCATTCGAGCTGAGCATGGAGCTGATTGAGATCAGAGAGTTGCGCAACGAGACTCTTGCAAAGCTCAGAAAGATGGATTCCTGAGGGGGATGAAATAATGGATATGGGGAACAAATTGTTCTCATTCACCATTGAGAAGGGTTTTCCTAGACCATAGCTGGTCAATATGGGGCGTGCGATCGCTTGGAGGAACTCAAGGAAGATTGCCGCATTCTCATTGGTGGCGATCATGGCGATCTTCTTGTTGTCTATGATTATTTCCACATTCTTCCTTTTACTGACGATAATTGTCGTCGTAGAATTCTTGATGTACAATGAGTATTCGGCGAGGAATACTGCAGAAAATATCGGCAAGCTTCTACCTATTAGCTATGAATTCTACGAAGATGGTCTTATCGAGGTTATCAGAGGGGAGCCTAAACCGATCCTTTACGGAAAGCTCTCATTCGTTAAGATCGACAATAAACACATAATCCTTGTAGGAAAGAAGGATGAGTTCATAATCCTCATCCCAAGATGCCTGGTTGATGAAAAAGCTGTGCAGCATATGATCCGTCTTCAGAGGATCATCGGAAAAACTGGTAGGTAAGATGGGCGCAGAAGAGGTGTACTGGGAGAACTACTTGGTTCTGGTCATTGACAGGATAGTCCGCAGTATGAGGGCAGTCATCAACGATGACATTGCAGATCTGGGGATAACCAGTGCCCAGGCACCCTATCTTTTGGCTCTACACATTAAAGACGGTCAGCCAATGGCCTCCTTATCCACTTTTCTTGAGATGGATCGTGCCAATACCAGCCGTATGATCAAGTCTTTGCAGGAGATGGGGATGATAACAACAGAGAGGCCTATCAATAATTCCAGAAACGTCCCCGTATTGTTAACAGCCCATGGCAGGGAGGTGGCAGAAGATCTTTTTGACCGCATGGTGGCCCTCAACAGGTCATTCTTCGCGGGAATCTCGGATAAGGATTTCCTGCGTCTGAGGAATACCCTGATACGTGTATCCCGCAACTTGCACAGTACTGATGAAGGATCGTTTGCGGCCACCTCATTCTACGAGGATCTGGGCGTTGAATCAGTCACAGGATCCAAATCACTTACGAGTGGTGGCAATTCAACTAGGAAAATAGGTAATTTTTGATATTGTTATTTATAAAATTATCTATTTTTTATAATAAAATTTATAAATTATAGTTCAGAATAATTGTTATGAACCATCGGGGATTTATTGCCGTTATCCCTTTAATCGGAGCAATCATTGGATTAACGACCTTGATGGCTCCGTGGGCCCTCGGATATTCGGGCATCGATCTCTTAGAGGGTTCGATGCAAGGATTTCAGCGGTTCTTGCCAGCTATGGTGGCCGCATTATCGGTTGTTGTAGCCCTTCTTTCCGTCTGTTACATCCTTGGACCGAGATGGTTCATACCTTTCTTCACATTCTTCTTGGGAGTAGCGATGATGATCCTAACGTCGATCTTCACGATGTGGGATATAGACGGTGTAAAGGCGATGACAGAGTCTGGATTCGGTGTGTGGATGTCTTACGCATCGGGAGCGGTAATTCTATTAGGATCAGCTTTCTGTTACAAGGCACAGTTTAGAGCATATTATTCGGGCGGTCAGTGATTCAATGACCGCCAAGCGTTATATTGATGTATTCGAGCTCTACAACAGATTCGTTTCCGGAGAGAGGATGGCAGAGGAAACTTGGGATTACCATCTTATTCCAGAGGCCGCCAAGTCGATGAAGGAACGTTACGATATCAAGTTTGATAGCTACAAGATAATTCCTGAAGACCAGGATCTGATTGACCGTCTTTTTCTAGCTGGCGTTGATATGTTGATCACCTGCGGCTTGTATAATGTTGATACAGGTACACGCATGCAGCTCACAGAGGATGAGCTGTACGAGGGTCTTAAGATGGCCCCAAGTAAGATAGTCTTGGGAGAAGGGAAGGATTCCGTTACCTGCGATATACGTTCGGGCAATCCCATCAACAGGCCTGTGATCATCGGCGGTCCGACCGGTTCTCCGGTTTCGGAAGACATTTACATGCCCATCATAGAATCGTATGCCCGTGAATCAACAGTGGACGGTGTCGTTACAGGCATACTTCGTACGGTTAAGGGTATTTCTGCAGCAAAAAACACTCCTTGGGAGATCAGAGCGGCACTCACAGAATTGGGGTACACACACAGGGCTCTGTACAATTCAGGAAGGCCCGGGATGGCCATATAGGGCCCCCAAACGCCGTTGACAGCCCAGGGGCGCATATCAGCAGACCTGGACCGCAACGCAGGTCTTAATCATTCGGATATACACGAGTGCTCCCAGCTCAATGAGCTCAAGATAAACATGGATCTGATGAGCATGATATCGGCTTGGCATCTCTGCGGGGACAACATACTCATAGAGCAGATGCCGATCTTCGGAGGATACTCTGGTGGTCTTGAGGAGACAGCAATCTGCGATGTGGCATCCACTTTGGCATCATTCGCAGTCATGGGTGCGGATATTCACCTTGGTGGACCCATACACCTGAGGTGGGGAACCACTACCAACAGGCAGTCGCTGCAGATATCCGCACATACCGCGATGGCGATAGATTCTAACACAGACCTTCTTTTGGCCAATCAATACTATGCAATGGCTGGGCCGTGTACCGACATGAATCTGTTGGAGATCGTGGCTCAGGCTATGTGCGATACTGTATGTGGCAGAGAGCTTCTGTCCGGTGTGGCTTCGGCGAAAGGTGTCAAGACGAATATGGTTTCTGGAATGGAGGGCAGAATGCTCGGGGAGGCATCGATGGCTACCTGCGGGATGAGCCCCTCTGAGGTCAATGATGTCATAGAAAGGATATTGATGAAATATGAGGGCAGATACCACAACGCTCCTGAAGGCCTCCCATTCAACAGATGCTATCATGTGGACTCAGTCGAACCCACTCAAGAGTATCTCGATCTCTATGATAAGACATTGGATACAGTTGCCGAGTGCGGTATCATGTTTTAAGAGTTTGTTTTATATATTTATTTAAAACATGCTAAAAAATATAGATAATTATTTATACAATAATAATGAAGTTGCATCCAATTATTACATTAATTTAAATATCTGTATAGGTCTGATAAATGTTAACAACTCAATTTTCTCTTAATATTATATAAATTTATTTACGAATAATAGTTAGATTTTTAAACTAAAAATCAAAATTTGTATCCAACTGTTAAGGACTGCAGTATAGGAGGAAAAGTTATGGTTAAACATGGGGTCAGGATCCTCGCGGAGGGTAATAGTCACTCATTCAGCGGCTACTCTTCAGAAACGGGTCTTGTTAAATCCATTGATTGGAAGCAAGGTATGATCATCGCGATGGGTGTTCCTATCCTTATTCTTCCAGGAATTTATGATATTGCCGGTACAGCCTGGGGGCTGAGCATATTCATTTGGACGATCTCTGTTCTTCAGGGATTCGCTCAGAACCTGGCGATCGGAGAGATGGCTGCGGCTTTGGAGACGCCCGGTATCGGTGGTTGTGCGCAGAAGGTGTTCACAAAACCCAATGGTGGAAGATACGGTCTAGGTAAATTCATAGGAGCATTCACAGCGTGGGCATATTGGTTCACGTGGACTCCAGTTATTCCTATCTTCACCTGTACTTCGGTCGATTATATCACCAAATATCTTGAATACGGGTTGGGAATGGATGCTCTGAGTTCCGAGATGACGCTTTTCTTGCAGCTACTCTTCGGAATCATCGTTTTCAGTGCAATTGTCTATGTAGGTTCCAAGGGTCTGTCGGGAGGCGCTAAGCTCGGTCTGATTCTGGCACTTGTTGCAATCCTACCATTGTTGGTCGTCATCGTCATGCCACTCATAGGTTTGACCGCAGGTGGCGGAGAGCTGAGCGGCTTCTCGTTGGACAGGATCGTTGAGAATCTGACCCCGCCGGAATGGGGTTGGTCCGCTGGCGACTTCATGATGGTGTTCGGAATGTTCGCATATGCTCAGTGGTGTGCATGTGCCTGGGAGTCCGCCGCTACCTACGGTGCTGAGTACAAGACCCCTGGTAAGGATGTCCCCAAGGCACTCATTTCTGCAGGGCTTGTCTGTCTGGCCATGTATTTCATCGTGCCTTTCGTCGTGTACGGAATGATGACTCCTGAACAGATCGATTCATGGGGTGTATCCACTCTGTATCCGATAGCACAGTTCGATTTCGGAGACATCGGACTCATCATCGCACTGATCCTGCTTGTAGCCGGAATGGTGATGCTGATTCAGACAGCATTCCTTGGTTCATCCAGGACCCTTTACTTCATGGGACACGAGGGAAACATGCCAAAGATGTTCACCTATACGAACAAGAACGGAGCGCCGCTGGTCTCGATGTTCTTCCAGTTCGCGATGGGAATCATTTTCATCATCATTATCCACTTTGGTTCGGTCGGAATGATCCTGGCTGCATCATCCTTCGGATTCTCGTTCGCTCTTGGAATGGGAATGCTAGCGTATATCGTGGCCAAGAAGAATCCGAGATTCAAGGACCTTCCTAGGCCCTATAAGGCTCCTCGTGGATGGTATTATGTCGCATGCTTCTTGATGATCTACCAGTTCTTCATCCTGATACCTTGTCTCGCATACTGGTGTATCAACGGAGGAATCGAGAACGGAACCTTCTCCGTCATTATCGGAGCGGTCATCTTGCTCCTTTACGTACCCGTATGGTTCATGCTCCAGTACAAGAGCGGAAAAGAAGAGGAGAGTTGTTTCGTTTGCAAGAGGACGGTAGAGGACTACAACATGTACGTCACCAAGCAGAAGAATCTCGACTTCGCAGAGAAGGAGGATATCATGGGTGAGATGGATTCCTTGCCTGTCATCCTGGTCGGTAACACCTACATCTCTCTGTGCCCGATCTGCTATGAGCTCACTTTCGGATTCTCCACGGATCCTGATGAGAAGCTTTCCGGAATCAAGAAGTACATGGGAGGGGACATGAAGTATCCTACCAACAAGAAGTTCAATGAAGACGATCCCGCGAGCTAAAGGTTAGGATTAGAGCTATTATTCCTCAGGGTGCGGGGCATCGCCCCGTACCCAAACATTTTATCTGTTTCCCGATTTCTTCTATTGTTAATGTGTGCGAGCGCGTCCTTAATATTATATAGGGAAAGGGCATCGGGCCGTTTACGTAAACTCAGGACCCACTCTCTACATGGGAGCGAAAACTGAGAGCTCATTCCGGAAGGAACTTGAGCTTGACTGAATCCCCTCGGGGATCATTTACGGAGGAATAAAAATGGCCAAAGCGAAGAAAGACTCGCAGCAGACCGAGGATGAGAACTTCAACTACATCGTCCGTATCGTCAACACCGATATCGACGGTCAGAAGAGGACAGTCATCGGTCTCCAGAGCATTAAGGGAGTCGGAAAGAGGGTCGCACAGATCGTTACCAAGAAGGCAGCGGTCGATCCCACAGTCAAGATGGGATCCCTCCCCGACGAGAAAGTCAAAGAGATCGAAACACTCGTCAAGTCCTACGTCGAGTACGCACCCACATGGGCAATCAACAGGCAGATGGACTACGAGACTGGAGCTGACATGCACCTTTTCGGTCAGGATCTCGAGATCATCCAGAAAGAGGACATCAACAGGATGAAGATGATCCGCTGTTACCGCGGTATCAGGCACGAGACCCACCACAAGGTAAGGGGTCAGAGGACTCGTTCGAACGGCAGACACGGACTCACCATGGGAGTCTCCAAGAGATGAAGGTGGTTTGAATGGGAGATCCAAAGTTTTCAAGAAAGACATATGACACCCCCTCACACCCCTGGCAGGGAGAGAGGATCAAGGCAGAGGTCGAGGTCGTCAACGCCTTCGGACTCAAGAACAAGACAGAGGTTTGGAAGGCAGAGACCATCCTCAGGAACCTGAGGGGCCAGTCCAGGAACCTCCAGGCACGTCTCAGAACCGGTGACGCCCAGGCAAAGATCGAGGCAGATGCCCTTCTCGCAAAGTGCGGAAGGCTCGGATTCCTCACAACCGACGCCACCCTGAACGACATCCTTACCCTGAAGGACGAGGATGTTCTGTCCCGCCGTCTCCAGACAATCGTCTACGAGAAGGGACTGTCCAGCACAATCAAGCAGGCAAGGCAGATGATCACTCACGGACACATCTTCGTGAACGGACACAAGGTCACCGTTCCCGGATACATCGTCACAAGGAAGGAGGAGTCCTCAATCGAGTACAACCCCGCATCACCCTTCACCGATGAGATGCACCCCATGAGGATCTCGGCAGAGCAGGCAGCAGCCAACGCAGCAGTCAAGGCAAAGGCCGAGGCAGAGGCAGAGGCAGCCGCAGCAGCAGCCGCAAAGGCAGATGCAGAAGAGGCAGGAATTACAATCGAGGATGGTGAGCAGTGATGACCGCAAAATGGGGAATCGCCAACATATTCGCGAGCTACAACAACGTCATGATCACACTGACCGACATCACCGGAGCAGAGACCGTCGCAAAGGTCACCGGTGGAATGGTCGTCAAGCAGGCGAAGGACCAGTCTTCGCCTTACGCGGCACAGAGGGCAGCCGAGAAGATTGCCGAGGTCGCTAAGGAGAAGGAGTACGTCGGAATCCACGTCAGGGTACGTGCTCCCGGAGGAAACAAGTCCGTTTCGCCCGGACCCGGTGCTCAGGCAGCTATCCGTGCTCTCACAAGGGCCGGACTCAAGATCGGCCGCATCGAGGACGTCACACCCATACCGCACGACGGAACCAAGAAGAAGGGCGGACGCAGAGGACGCAGGGTCTGAGGGGGATATCCCATGGACATAGAGATTATCGAAATGGCTGACAGGAAGGCAAAGTTCGTTCTCAAGAACTCTTCCCCGGCCATGGCGAATGCGCTCAGGAGGACACTCCTCTCGGACATCCCCAAAATGGCGATCGATACCGTTGAGTTCTACACCGGTAAGATCGAGGGTGAGGATGGAAAGGAGTATGAGAGTATCACGCCCTTGTTCGAGGAGATCATCGCCCACAGGCTGGGAATGCTCCCGGTCCCCACGGATCTGGACCTGTTCGTCCCTCAGAGCGAATGCGAATGCGGCGGAGAGGGCTGCCCCAACTGTACCATCATGTACAGCCTGAGGAAGACCGGACCTGCAACGGTCCTGTCATCCGATCTGCAGCCCCTCGGAGGACCCGACAGCGACAAGCTGAGGATCGTCGACGAGTTCATCCCGATTGTCGAGCTCACAGCCGACCAGGGAATCACCGTCTACGCCAAGGCAGTCATGGGTACCGCGAAGAAGCACGTCAAGTGGCAGGTCTGCAACGGTGTCGGATACAAGTACATGCCTGTGATCGAGATCGATCCCAAGCATGCATCCGACGAGCAGGTCGTCGCTTGTGCAGAGCTTTGTCCCGCAGGACTCGAAGTCAAGAGCAAGAAGCTCGTCGTGAAGGACCCCGTCGCATGCGGATATGCGAAGGGATGTCTCGAGAAGCTCGACGAGACAGAGGGTGTGACCGTAAAATGGGACGACACCAACTTCCTGTTCAAGTTCGAGACCGACGGTTCTCTCACAGCCCAGCAGGCATTGGATATCGCCATCGATACCCTCTCGAAAGAGGCAAAGGGCTTCGCTGACGACATCAAGGCTCTCTGAAGAAACTATTCACCCCCGCAAGGGGGAATTCTTATTTTTCATAATCTTTTATAATAAAAGGAAGAGGACAGCCATGGGCTGTTAGTGATTGTTCGAGATCAGGCATCAGAAGAAGTCGGATAACTTGCACTTCTTGACCTTGTCGTTGTTGAACACGGAATTCATGTTCATCTCTAGGATGTCGATTCTCTCTCTGGTGTAGGCATCGAGACCGTACTTCTCGCCGATGGTCTTGGAGATCTCCAGATACTTCTTCACAGAGGCCTCGTGGACGGTGAGGTTCAGAGGGTTCTTGCATTTGTAGCATGTTCCGCTGAGGGTCATCCTGCGGTACTTCTCTCCGCATTTCGTGCATCTCACTGTCTGAGTGGAGAAGCTCCTCAGGTTTCCTATCATGTCCGGCATGAAGTGCTTGTTCAGGACACGGACAGCCACATCCTTCTCGTCGACCGCACGTATCTTCCTTCCCAGTTCGAGCTGTGCGTTCATCTTATCCATCATGGATTCCAAGGTCGTGTAAGCGGAGTACTTGGGACCTAGCGAGATGTCATTGGTGTCGTGCGTGAATCCCATGCCCTCATACTGCTTCTCGGTACCGATACGTCCAGCGATGAGATCCATCTTCTTCTCGATCTCCTTGGGCTCTTTCATGGCCATCGCGGCCTCGTAGAGCTCAAGAGGATATTCTCTCAGGCAGTCCACGTTGTGGGCCTCCTTATCGATCTCGTTGGGGTCCAGTCTCGTAGTAAGGACCAGAGGTGCATCCATGAGTCCTCCTCTCCTATCCGGGAGGAAGCTCCTGGAGAAGTTGAGCAATGCATCAAGACCGAGCATCAGACAATCCTCATCACCGTCGCAGTTCCTTCTCTTGGCGGCGTGGAAGAACGGATGTCCGTAGCAACCGCGGACGTCAGCGTATCCTATGATACGGCAAAGGATGCAACCGGATGTGTGGGGTGCAAGACCGAATACTATGTTCCCGATCAGGTCGGTCCTGTTCTGGACATTGTAGTAGCGCGGAAGGTGATAGAGCAGCTCCAACTCATCGTCGAGATAGATGGCAACCTTTGCGAGATAATCCCCGCAGTCCTTCGCGGGAACGACGTCCTGCACCTTCAGTTCGCAGATCTGCTCCGGATCCACGAGGGGGTCGCCGTTCCAATCCTTTGTGTAACCAAGCTCGTGGGCCTTCTCGATGGACAGCCCTATCTCCCTGGGTTTGAAATGTGTTAGAGGGATGTCGGTCATGTCGAAACGGACAGTTCCGTCCTTGAACACGGAGATGCCGTTCTTTGACCTGAGTATACCTTTTTCAAGTGTCTCAACGGTCTTCGTCTTTGAGATCAGCGTATCATGGCATTTGACCTCGCTCGGGTTCGTTATACCGAGGTACTTGCAGGCTGCTTCGAACTCCTCGTTGAGGTCGATCTTCATCGGTGCCGGTCCGTCTGCTCCCATCTCGTTCTTCTTGGGAACGTATACGGTATGCCCGCCGCAGTTCCTGCACCAGTTGCGGAATGTGTAGATGTTGCAGTTCCTGCATAGCCTGTTGGCGACGACCTCTTCGTACTTCGGATGCCTCGATATGGTGGCTTTGACCTCTTTACCTGCCTCCGCATCCTTTCCCACAGGGAATACGCAGTGCAGCTTAGGCGACAGCTCACGTTCCTTTGCCTTCTCGGGACGGCCCATCCTCGTACCCACGCGCGTCATCGCTCTTGCGCGTACCTCGTAACCCGCAGCTTTGCTGATAGCCTCGAGGGTGTTGGCCCCTTCCAGTTCAGGCCCTGCCGAGAGAATGTTGGAATCATGTTTGACCCCCATGCAGTCCAGCATGGGTTCCGAGTACCTCTCGTCGATAATCACTTTCTTTTCTTTCACACGGTGGGGGACGCACAGTTCCTGAAGCACCTTCTTGGATTCTGATTCGAGGTCGACGACCAGGTTCTTTCCGTCGAATGTCCCTGTGGAAAGGACTTGCTCTCTGAGCAGTTTGATCCTGTCAAGAGGTACGTCCGACCAGAATATGTTGAACTTGGGGTGCAGAGGAACGCCCAGCTGTGCGCTCATCTCTTTGGCGCGTTCATAGGTCGGGTCCACCCAATCAGCGGGCAATTCTCCTTTTGATTTCAGCACCTGCTTATGCCATTCGATCGGATATCCGCAAGGGACCAGAGTGTGGTTGTTCTCACAGAACTCTCCGAAGGGGACCAGGATCTCGCCGTTATCCAGGATCTCGGTCACCCTGTCCCTGACGGCAAGGACATCCTCCTTGGTCTGGCAGTAGACAACGTCACCGTTCCTGAGCAGGACAGTTGGTCCTTCCAGGATGTCGCAGGGTGTGACGACGCATGCCTTACCCGGCCTCTCGATCTTGAGCTGAGTCCCGATGGCCATGAAGTCGTCCATGATGTACATGCTTGCGGTGCTGTATGCTAGTGATGCTAGACCCGATGTCCTCGCCCTTCCGTATCTGAGCCTGAATCCTCCGACCCTGCAGGGATGTCCGAATATCGGACGTCCTGCGACGATATCCCTGAGATACTTGTCCAGAGGCTGTACCTTCTTCTCGACGGGTTTGTCATCGGCCTTCTTCTCAGGTTCTTTCATCTTGTGGGCATCCAGATACTGTCCGATGAATTCCCATCCGGGAATCTGAAGCTTATCGACGTGCTTCTTCAGTTTGGCGGCCTTTTGACACATTCCCTCGGCGATGACCAGTACCGCTCCTCCCCTGACACGGTTGGTATCTATCCTGGGGAGGTCCCTGAATCCAGAGATCTCTATCTGTTCTGTACCTTCTCCGTCGACGCATATGGGGCAGTTCCTTACGATAAGGTCTATCTCCTGCGATGTCGGGGAGTACTGAAGATGCTGGCATTGCTTGTACAGCGGGATCTCCTCATCGAATCTGGCGATCTCGGCATCTGTGGCGATGTATCTGCCGATACCGAGTTCGGTCCTGACGACATCGGCGATGAGAACGCTCATGGCCTGTGCGGTACCTCCCGCAGCACGGATGGGGCCGGCGAACAGCAAGTCAACGTAATCGGTACCGTCGTCGTTCTTCCTGATCCTTGTCTCCGCGATACCTTCCAGAGGTGCGACCAGGATACCTTCAGTCAGAACGGCGAGACCTACCCTTGTCGCTCTGTCCAGGGCCTGCTCGAGACTTTCCGCAGGCCATTTCGCGACCTCCTTTGCGGTCAGAAGACAGGCGACCTCACGGTTCCCTGCCTCAAGGGTCTTCTGCCTGATGACCTCGGCCACTCCCTTTACATTGTAATCTTTGAGAAGCTCTTCGCAACGAGAGGCCAGATCCTCCGCCTGAGGAACATCGACGTAATCTTCGGGGTCGAAACCCATAGCTCTGGCCTTTCCGGCCAGTTCGTAGATCTCATCCTTCTTCGCATTGAGCTCGGAGAAATAATTCGCCATCTCCTGGCTGTAGACCGGGCCAGCCATCATTCCACTTCCGCTTCTACGGCTTTCCTGCGGTTGATCTCTCTCATCTCTTTGATGACCGTCTCGGTGAGGACATCCATGTTCTCTCCGGTCTGGGCAGAGAAGAACAGTCTTCCGTTGCCCGTCTTGAGGATGTCCGACTTGCTTTCGGCCACTATGATCTTCACACCTTCGAAGTTCTGCTCGATGTTGGCCAGGAGCTTCTCCTGGACCTCAAGTTTGAATCCGCATGTCTCCGAAGGGTCTATGACGAAGAGCATGACATCCGTCAGATATCTGAGGGCGAGAACCGCCTGCTTCTCGATGTCGTTCCTCTTCTCGAACTCCCTGTCCAGAAGACCGGGTGTATCGACGATCTGGTATTTCCTCCAGTCATCCTGAATGTGTCCAACGATGATCCCCTTGGTCGTGAAGGGGTAAGGTGCGATCTCCGGTTCGGCAGTGGACATGACCGTGACAAGGTTGCTCTTTCCGACGTTCGGGAATCCTGCGACGACGATTGTCGGCACTGCGGAATCCACCGCAGGCAGTTTCCTGAACTTGTTCTTGGCATCCTGGAGGAACAGCAGGTCGTCTGAGATCCTGTTCACATACGAGTTGAGCCTGCCGTAGAAACCTCTCCTGAGAGATTCTATGATCTCAGGGTCCTTTGTGCGCCTTATCTCCTTGAGCGTATCGTTCTTCAGTTTCTCGGCCTTTGTCGCACACCAGTTGACCGCTCCCAGGGCCTTCTTGTACCTGTCGATTCCGATGACGATGTCCACCAGTTCAGGGAAGAAATCCTGTTCCTTGTCCATCCTTGGGAATCTGTCCACGTAGCCAGCCAGAGCGGTCACGACGATATCCCCTGCGGCAGTGACCTTTGCCAAAGCCGTCTTCTTGCGGGTATCCAACGTGTTCGTACCGTTCTTGTAGATCTTGGATGCCCTATGGAATGCCTTCTCCATCAATTCGTCCGACGTAAGGACAGTGGGAATCTTGTAATCTACTCCGACCATGTCTACATGGATTCCGTACCGATAAATAAAGGAATGCGCGCGTGTGTTGGAGCATCCTTTCACTTCCACTCCACGTTCACCTTGAGAAGCCATAGATCATGCACCATTCCGCTCTTCGGGGACAGTTTGGAAGGGATGATGATCGCAGGGCAGTCGATGACCCTTATCCCGCATTCCACGCCGGGCGTGCCGACATCCTTCCCAATGATCCTCCCCAATGCTGACAGGTTCGTCCTGAATGTGACTCCAAGATCCACCTTCGGAGTGGTTTCCAAGGAACGTGCCAATATGCTTGGATACTGCACTTTGGCATCGAAGGTGACCTCCAGGTCTATGTTGTCGGTGAATGCTGCGATGCCGTTTATCCTGTACGGGTTCTTCATGGACAATGCCATGGATTCTATCTTCCCTGCTATGTATTTCAGAACATCCTCTACGAGGTCTGAGTCGCATCTCAGTGCGATCCTGATCCCGGCGGAAGCAGATGATGTGGGATCCAGGATATCGACCTTGACGAAAACCGAAGCTTCCACCAGACAACCGGCGACTTTCTTAATGATCGTGTCAACAGCGCTCTTGACCGTGAGCCTGACGACATCCTGCATGCTTTCTAGATCTGTTATCGAACCGACTTCGTCGAATGCGGATTGGACCGAACGGATCACTAAATCTTTGGCAACATTGGCCGTGAGGAATTTGGAGGACACGAAGGAACCGTTCGTCCTGCCCATGGAGGCCTCCTTGAACTCCCAATCCCCGGCACCGTCATATGACCTCTGCCATGTCCTGCTGTCGTCGCTCTCATCCTTGTGGGTGCCTGTCTTGTCCACCACGGTGCCTTCGGGATCCTTCAGAGTCACCCCGTCGCCGTTCTTGGTAACCTTTCCTGAGGAGTTGACCAGCGAGAATGAGGTGTCTATGACCATAAATTCGCCGGGAGATATCGATCCTGTTAGTTTCATGACCTTCTTGCGGTCGGATGCGGCAGTGAGGGTGTAACCGTCCAATTCGATCGATTGGTCGGAGTTGTTCAGCAGTTCGACCCATTCGTGTCCGCTGTCATCGCCTTTCGGATTCGTCTCGTATTCGTTGATGACGAGCCCTTTGGAGAAAGGTGCGGTGTATTTGATGCTGAGTCCGGCATCCAGCCCTATATTGACGCCCAATCCCGGGATAGGGATGCTGCTTATCGCCGATCCTATTCCAGGTATCCTGCTCAGTGTGAATCCCAATTCGTTATAGTCCTCCAGGTCGGGCATGATCACGCTGATGTCGGTGTCCCCGATATCTGCTGATACGGTAATCAGGTGCTTGCTGCTCTTCATCAGAGGATCGACCGTAAGTTTCACCTTCCATCCGTCGGAGGATACCGTGGCCTTCCCCGTTACGAATACATTGTTGGCGTTCATCTCCCCATTGACCTTGGCCGTGATGCTGGCCACCACGGACATGCCGGCTATCGGTCCTGAAAGCGTTGCTGTGAACAGTGTTTTGACATTGGTCATCAGAGAGGCTAGGTCCAGATTAATCTCAAATCTGTAGCCCAGATACTCGAATCCGAAGTTCTGGTTGCTGAGGTTCAAACTGTAGAATACATCTAGGATTCCATCCCCAATCATCTCGCTCAGCTGCGTCTCTATCCACTCGGACACGATTGTTATGGGTTCCATCATCCTGTTGTATAGATCCACAATAATGTCGGAGACATATCTGGCGATCTCCATCACGCATCCGCTGACCACGTCTATGAAGTTCTTGACCATCTCGATTATCTCACGGAGCGGTTCTAGTATCGGTTCGAGATACTTCTCGATCGTCGCCCATGCATCGCTGACGATCGTGTTGCTCGGGGAATAGTCTATGCCTACCAATGCCCAGGCGCTTGCCACGCTCACCTCGATGGTGATGTCGTTGGTTATCGTTCCGCAGCTGGCCGAGGTTATGGACGAGCCCATGGCAGAAGAGAGCGAGCTTTTGCCTTCGACACGGTAGGTTATGCAGTCCGACAATCTGATCTCGTAAGTGGCGGAATAGGCAGCACAGACATTTTCCATCAATCCTGTTATATGGGTGCACTTGTCCTTCAACAGTCTGGGCTCATAAACAATGGGGGAGCTCTCGCAGGTCAGAGAAAGGTATTCCATGGAGATGTTGTCCTCCCCGTCCATAAGCATGAAGCAATGGTTGTCCGGTAGATCCGTGGGCCCCCAATAGGGGCTTGTGGAGGATTCAGCGGTTATCTCATCCAGTAATATGCCTATGTTCTCCGGAACGGAATTTGATATGCCGCTTGCACTCAGTCCGAAGGAGACTATGTCTGTCAGGACACGCTCGAGTAGTCCAGGTCCGGATCCTTCAATCTCTCTGAGGCGGTCATACACTGATAGGTCGGAATACACTTTGGAAACGTAACTGCGGACGGCATGATCCACTTCGGGCGAGTCCATAAAGATATTGGTATCGTCGCCTGCTAACTGTCTGAGGCTCTCCTCGATCCTTTTCCTGAATTCCTGAGTATCGGCCAATTCATCAGCGTGTTTCATCACAGTCTCTGCAATCGCTGCATAGAACGGGTCGCTGAATGATTCCGATTCAAGGGATTCCATTACCGCACCGTCCACGGCGGACATGCATTCAGTCGTCAACGATCTGTACGCTTCGGTTATCTGGTCCATGAATGCGATGCCGTCCGACGGATCCAGGTACAGGACGATTGGCGGGTAATCCGATTCGTACAGGGAGACGGCGGCAGAGTTCAGTATCTGTCTGATGGTATCCTGGATGTAGCTGTTTCCCATGTGGTAATGCACATTGAAGAACTCGATCCAGCTCTGTCCAAGGACATCAACGGTCGGATTGTCCACGGTTACCGTGTATCCTCCAACACTGAGCGTGGTCTTTCCCGATCCCGGGAAGCGGTATACTGATTCCTTGATCCCCGCCTCTTTCATTACATCTTTGATGTAGCTGCCTGCCCCGAACACATCATCTCCGGTGAAGAAGTTGATGAGTGCGTCCAGCGCCCATCTTTCCGTCGACAGTTTCCTGTCCAGGTCATCCAGCACATAGTTCCCGCACAGGTAGTCGAACCATTTCAGTGCGATGTCGTCTATGGCGGACAT
>JAEEGK010011472.1_pt1 | contig 20250 bp, 16 predicted proteins | sample 8958771 | NCBI WGS metagenome assembly JAEEGK01 (sample SAMN16246547, study PRJNA631951) | gut metagenome | biome: gut microbiome; feature: rumen; material: SC-attached | host: Bos | place: Iran: Karaj | collected 2018-10
GAATTAAAGAGACTCGGCGTAAACAAGAGGTTCGTAAACGACGACCTCGACAACTGTCTTAAGGAGATCGAAGATTGGATATCAAGGTAAACCAGGCACAACAGGTAAATGCTCCTGAAATCAAACCTCAGGCCCAGACACCGGAGGAAAGCTTTGAGTTCACGCTTATGAGCAAGATATCCGATACCGCCCTCCAGGAAAAACTGGCGGGGCTTGTTGAAGACATTACAAAAGAAGGCAAGAAAATAGCCAAGCACATGGATGTCCGCGATATGAAGCAGTATCGTCTTCTTATCAAAGACTTCATGAATGAGGTTGTAACACGATCCCATAAATTCCAGAGAGAGAATTTTCTTGATAAACACGGTCGCCACAGGGTTTACGGCATGATAAAAAAGATTGACGAAACTCTTGACGAACTGACACAGGAACTTCTTAAGGAGGAAAAGGATCATCTTCTGATACTTGGAAAGATCGATGAGATCAGAGGCTTGCTCCTTGATATTCTGACATGAATTTTAAGGATATTCTCGGACAGGAACAGATCATTTCCCATATGAAAAATGCGATCAGGTCCGGCAAGGTTTCACCTGCATATATTATTTCAGGCGAGACCGGGAGCGGGAAAATGATGATCGCAAAGACCTTTGCTGCCGCTCTTCTCTGCGAAAGCGGGCAGGATGAGCCTTGTATGCAGTGCAGATCGTGCAGGCAGATACTTGGTGACAACAATCCCGATCTGAAATATGTCACACACGAAAAACCGAACCTGATAAGCTGAAATGAGATAAGAGAGCAGCTTAACAACGATATTTCCGTTAAGCCGTACAGCAGGCCGAAAAAGATATATATTATCGATGAGGCCGAAAAGATGAATGAGCAGGCGCAGAACGCGATGCTGAAGACCATCGAGGAACCGCCCGGATATGCTGTGATGATCCTTCTCGTAACGAATGAAAAAATACTGCTCCCCACCATACGTTCAAGATGCATTTTGATAAATCTGCGTCCTGTCGAAAAGAAGCATATCAAAAAGCTGCTCGTGGAGAAGCACGGCATCTCGGATTATCTGGCCGATATCGCGGCTTCCTATGCGGATGGGATACCCGGGAGAGCGGTGGATTTTGCTTCATCGGAGGAATTTTCCGCACTGAGGTCGGATGTCATCGGTACCATGAAAAAAATGAGCAGGCTTGAGGCGTCCGAGCTGCCCGCCCTGATAAAGTCGTGGAATGACAAGCAGGAGCTGCCGGACAGGCTGAGCCTTGTGTATATGTGGTACAGAGACGTTTTGGTGACAAAGGTGCTCGACAGTACGGACGGTGTGCTTTTCAAGGACGAGGAAGCGGCGTTGTATGAATATGCCGATCTTCTCACGTGTGAAGAGATCGTAAAAAAGCTGGATGCGGTAAATCTGCTCCGCGAAAGAATGAGATATAACGTAAATCCCGAGGCGGCGCTGATGCTGTTTTTCCTGAGCTTGAGAGACAGGAAATAGTCCCTCAAAGCCGGGACGGGCTCCCGGCAATTTCATTGCCGGGCGAGAATGGAGGTTCATAAATGACAAAGGTAGTTGGTGTTAGATTCAGACAGGCGGGAAAGGTATATTATTTCGACCCGCTTGAGTACGATATCGAACAGGGAAGCAATGTTATCGTCGAGACCGCACGGGGCATTGAATTCGGACATGTTGTGATGGGAGTCAGGGAAGTGGAAGACGAAAAAGTGGTGCAGCCGCTGAAACCCATCATCCGCCCTGCGACCGAAGACGATGAGAAACAGGAAAAAGCAAACCGGGAAAAAGAAAAGAATGCGTTCAAGATCTGCCTTGAAAAGATAGCAAACCGCGGGCTTGAGATGAAGCTCATCGGCTGCGAATACACTTTTGACTCAAACAAAGTCCTGTTTTATTTTACGGCGGACGGAAGAGTCGATTTCAGAGAACTGGTAAAGGATCTGGCGGCGGTGTTCAGGACCAGGATAGAGCTCCGTCAGGTCGGAGTGCGTGATGAGGCAAAGATCCTCGGAGGCATTGGCGTTTGCGGACGCCCGCTTTGCTGCCATTCCTATCTTTCCGATTTTGTGCCTGTTTCCATAAAGATGGCAAAGGAACAGAACCTTTCGCTCAATCCCACAAAGATCTCCGGCGTGTGCGGAAGGCTCATGTGCTGCCTGAAGAACGAAGAGGCGGCTTATGAAGAACTCAATTCCAAATTGCCTAACATCGGGGATTATGTCACCACAAACGATGGCCTTAAGGGCCAGGTACAGAGCCTTTCCGTGCTTAAGCAGAAAGTGCGCGTGCTTGTGGAGACAGGTGACGATGAGCGTGAACTTAAGGAATACGATGCCGACCAGCTGAAGTTCAAGGCCAGAAAGCGTAAGGACTCCGGCACTTCCAAGGAGGAAGAGGCAGCGGCCAAGGAGCTGGAGCGCCTTGAAAAGCGAGAAGGCGGCAAATCCAAGCTCGGAGAGGAATAAAAGTGGAATCTGAGATTACCCTTAAAAGCACTGAGAGGATCGACGATCTTCAGAGAAACGGACTGCAGATCATCCAGGACAAAGAGCGCTTCTGCTTTGGCATGGATGCGGTGCTGCTTTCGGGCTTTGCAAGGGCAAACCGCGGTGAAGCTGTGCTTGATCTCGGCACCGGAACCGGGATAATCCCGATACTCATGACCGCAAAGACCAAAGCGGACAGGTTTTGTGCGCTTGAGATCCAGGAAGAGAGCGCCGACATGGCGCGAAGGAGCGTTCAGCTCAATCACCTTGAAGACAAGGTAAATATAGTTACAGGAGATATAAAAGAGGCTTCCCGTATTTTCGGAAAGGCCTCTTTTGATGTTGTTACGAGTAATCCGCCATATATGGTCGCAGGGCACGGAGAAGCCTGCCCCGATGAGGCAAAGGCCATCGCACGACATGAGATATTGTGCTCTCTTGATGATGTGGTAAGGGAAGCATCCGCGTGCCTTAAGCCGAACGGCAGATTTTACATGGTCCACAGACCTTTCAGGCTCGGCGAGATCTTTTCATGCTTTGAAAAATATGGATTAAAGCCTAAAGAAATGCGGATGGTGCATCCTTTTATCGACAAAGAACCGAACATGGTGCTGCTTGGCGCCTCAAAGGGCGGAAACGACGGCATAAAAACAGCGCCGCCGCTCATTGTCTACAAGGAGCGGGGCGTATATACGGACGAGATATATGACGTTTACGGATACTGAACTCTGAAGGACCTGCCCGTAAATGCGGCTTTCAGGGCAAAAAAATGCCTTGAACCGGAAGGGGAATCCGATCCAAGGACTTTGGGGTTGAGGGGTTTAATTTCTAACAACACTATTATATAACAAAAAGTCCAACAAATGTCCACACTTTTATTCTCAAAAACTGATCATTTTTTTTGAAAGGTGAAAAAAGGTACAAAAATGCTCTATTTATGTGCAACACCTATAGGAAATCTTGAAGATATCTCGATGCGTGCCGTGAGGATCCTCAAAGAGTGCGACCTTATCGCAGCGGAGGACACGAGGAACAGCATCAAACTGCTTTCACATTTTGATATACATACACCGATGACCAGCTATCACGAGTTCAACAAAGTCGACAAGGCAAGAGAACTTGTTGGAATGATGCTTGAAGGAAAGGATATCGTCTGCATCACGGATGCAGGAACGCCGGGGATCTCGGATCCGGGCGAGGAGCTGGTAAGGCAGGCGAGGGAAGCGGGCATTACCGTCACTTCCGTACCCGGCGCGTGCGCCTGCATCACGGCGCTCACAATGTCCGGACTTCCGACAAGACGCTTTGCTTTTGAGGCTTTTCTTCCGACCGACAAAAAGGAACTCCGCAGGGTCCTTGACGAGATGAAGACCGAGACCCGCACGGTGGTCATGTATGAGGCTCCCCACAGGCTCTTAAAGACTCTGCAGCTGCTGCTTTCCGAACTCGGGGACAGAAAGATGGTGATATGTAAAGAACTCACCAAAAAGCACGAAAATTCTTATGAGGGAACGATATCCTCAATGATCTCACGCTTTACCGCAGAGGAGCCCAAGGGCGAATATGTGCTTGTGATCGAGGGCAGAAGTCACGACGACATTGAACAGGAAGAACAGGCAAAATGGGATACGATGTCGATGGAGGAGCATGTGCAGCTTTACCTTGACCGCGGCATGGACAAAAAAGAGGCTATGAAAGCCGTTGCAACTGACCGGGGCATTTCAAAAAGGGATGTCTATCAGGCGCTTCTTGCTACCGAATGACAAACTTCACAAAAAACAATGATAAAAACCCGTCCGAAAAGGACGGGTTTTTGTGTATATTGCACAAAAGAGATGGAAAAAATTGTGCAAGTTGTACATTGACCGTGTCCGCCGCCGCTGATAAACTATCTATTAGAGCAACCGATTGCGCAACTTGCGCAACACAGTCCAAAGATACATAGGAGAACACACATGGACAAATTTATCGTAAACATCATACACCGTCCCGAAATGGTGCCGGAGTATGCGGAAAAGATCACAGGACAGGGCAAGGGAGAGGACATCTCAAGAAAATCCCTGCTCACGGAATCCCTGGATATCTTTAAAACACAGCAGGAATGCGCTCACAAAAACGGGCTCAAGACGACCATCCAGATGACCTACGCAAGCCTTTTCAACGACGAAGCCGTAAGCCTTGCAAAGGAGCATCACGAAAAATACGGAGATGAGATCGCGCTCACTCTTCTCGGCCTTCCCTGCAAAGAATTCCGCGAGAAATACAAGACAAAGGATTTCTGCATCTGGATGTTCTCCATGGAGGACAAAAAATCCATAGTGGATGATGTGTTTGGGAAATTCCGCGATATCTTCGGTTTTTATCCCGAATCCACCGGCTCCTATTATATGGATGCGGACCTTATAAACTATATCAAAGAAAAATATCCCTCCGTAAAATGCGCGGTAGCCACATGCTGGGAGGAAGGCCCCAAGGCGTACCACACCTGCAACAATTCCTGGTATACCCTGATGGACGGCGGCCCGTGGGCACCCTGGATCCCGTCCAAGGCAAACACGCATGCGCCTGCGGCAAACGAAGCCGAGGATTCCGGCATTGTTGCCATTCCGCATCTTTCACGAGATCTCCTTGCCTGCTATGACGGAAACGGCAGCAACTTCGGAACACATCCCCAGAATGTTCTCCGCGGCATGATCTATGATTCAAAGACCTGGGACTATCCTTATCTCTACAACCTCATCGACCAGTACAGAGCGCTTGCAAAGTATAACAACGGCTATGCCTACAACATGATGTTCGTGGGACCCGGCTGGATGAACAAGATGGGACGCTGGGAGGCTCCGTATGAGCTGCTGCTCAAATCCTACGAGGACGGCTGCGCATACTACGGAAAACTGAAAAAGGAAGGCGTTCTGGTCGATATGACCATGTCCGAGTTTGCGGACCATTATCGCAAAAAGAAAACCTACACCGAGCCTGAATGCGCTTTGTGGCGTGATATCCTTTACGGCTCCGACAAGCAGCTTTTCTGGTACTGCGACCCCTTCATGCGCGCCTGCGTAAACATGGATCAGGGCGGTGCTATCGTGGATCTCCGTCCCTATGTGGCAAAGCTCGAGTGGCCTGTGGGCATCGGAACAAAGCACGTTCAGGATGCCTCCTATCCTTTCCTTATCCAGGAAAAATACAGAGCGGGCTATTTTACCCACTATGCAGGCGAAGGAACAGTGCGCTCCGCAAAATTTTCACATAACGGCGAAGAAGTGGACCTGTGTCTCTGCCGAACCAAAGCGCATTTTTCGGAAGAAAACGGCGTAAGAACTCTCACACTCGATCCCGTTGACATAGAATTTGCGGATGTCACCATAACCGTGCAGACACTTGTTTCCTTTAAAGAAGGCGATTCCTCGATAAAGATCACGAGAAAGATAGTAAATTCCACAGATCCCGACGTGAGGATCGATGTGAACGAATATATGGTCGCATGCTACGGCACCACGGAATATCCTGAGGACATGACTCCCATCACGCTCTCCGTGACCGGCAGCGCAGGAAACAAGAGCGAGATACCTTATGAATATAAATGCAGAGAGGTTAAAGAGACCGGCGCGAAGGAAGTAAGAGCCGTGATCCCGCCCATCAATACCGAGGTCTCCCTCACCTGCGACAACAAAGACGCAGAGGGATACATAAGGGAAGGCTACGCATTTTCACCCATGTTCACACTTGGGTATACCACATCCTTAAAGTGCGGAGAGGAGGTAACCACATGGCTCAGGCTCGAAAAGGAAAACTGAATTACCGCTGTCCTTCGTGCTTTATGCGCGACCTTGACATAGACATGTTTTACGACAAGGACAAGGACGAGTACTATTGCCTTCGTTGCCAGTACAGAGGGAACGAAGAGGACGTATTAAAGAAAAATGAGATGGCCCGTTTCAGGTACGGTGCAATGCACAAACGATTCACGGATTTTGAGGATTTCAGCAAGTGATCCGGCACCTAAACGAAAAATAACGAAAAAAATTGGAAACGTTTCCAAAAAATTGTGGACAAAGTTAACATATTGTGTTAGAATCGTGGAGGAAAAATTGGTGAAAGTTAATAAAATCTTGGCCACACTGGTCGCTTTTTCCCTTGTCCTGTCATTATCCGCAGGGTGCGGCAAGGCAAAGTCGGAAGTAGGAAAGATGCCTTCCGACACGCTGTATGTCGAAAAGGTGGAAAATCTGCCCGACGATTTCATCATGGGAATGGACGCGTCGAGCGTTATCTCCCTTGAAAACGGCGGAGTGAAATATTACGACTTCGACGGGAACGAGCAGGATGTGTTCAAAACGCTTGCTCAGTCCGGTATCAACTATATCCGTGTAAGAGTGTGGAACGATCCGCACGATGCTGACGGAAACGGTTACGGCGGCGGAAACTGTGACATAGACACTGCGGTCGAGATAGGAAAACGCGCCACAAAGTACGGACTTAAGCTTCTTGTAAATTTCCACTATTCCGATTTTTGGGCGGATCCCTCAAAGCAGATGTGCCCCAAGGCCTGGAAGGGCATGGAGATAGAAGAAAAGACCAAAGCCTGCTATGAGTACACTCTTGAGTGCCTCACCAAGCTCAAAAAAGCCGGTGTGGACGTCGGGATGGTACAGGTGGGAAATGAGACAAACGGCGCAATGGCCGGCGAAAAGATCTGGATGAACATCTATTATCTGATGGACGCCGGAAGCCGAGCCACCCGCGAAGTTTTCCCGAAAGCACTGGTAGCGGTGCATTTCACCAATCCGGAAAAAGTAACGAACATCGCAGACTATGCAAAAAAGCTGAACTATTACAATCTTGACTATGATGTTTTTGCATCGTCCTACTATCCTTACTGGCACGGCACTCTCGAAAACCTTTCCAAGGTCCTTACGAATGTTGCCGAGACCTACGGCAAAAAGGTGATGGTCGCGGAGACCTCCTACGCGTTTACCGTTGTGGACAGCGATCACTACGGAAACACGATCTCAGGTGACGCATCCGTTACAAAGAACTATCCCTACACAGTTCAGGGACAGGCAAACTGCGTAAGAGACGTCGTTGACACCATTGTAAACAAGACAACAAACGGCATCGGCGTGTTTTACTGGGAAGGCACCTGGATATCCTCAGGCGGCTCCTCATATGATGAAAACAAGGCACTTTGGGAAAAATACGGCTCAGGCTGGGCTTCGAGCTACGCAAAAGAGTACGACCCGAACGATGCCGGAAAATATTTCGGCGGCTGCGCTGTAGACAATCAGGCATTCTTTGACCCGACAGGTCATCCCATAGAGTCACTCAAAGTGTTCGGCCTCATGAAAGACGGAAACAAAGTCGATCTCAAGGCTGATGCCGTGGAAGACACAAATCTCATCATCGACCTCAACGGTGAGATCACGCTTCCCACAGAAGTGAATGCCGTTATGCTTGACAATTCCAAGAGCGTTATTCCGGTTGAATGGAAAAACGTTGATATAGACAAAATGAAGTCCGGCGGTGTTGCGAAATATGACATTGTCGGCACGGCCGGCGGAATGGACGCCCACTGCTATGTTTCCATGGTGGAGTTCAATTTCCTCAAGAATTACAGTTTTGAAGACGCCGACGAAGCACCGTGGAAGGCAAAAGCCAACAAAGCCATGGATGAGCTTAAGGTCGAAGACAAAGCGACCGATTCCCTCACAGGCACAAAGCACTATCATTTCTGGAGCGGAAATCCGAACACCGTCGACTTTGACCTCTGGCAGGAAATCAGCGACCTGCCGTCCGGAACCTACAGATTTGCGATATCCACCATGGGCGGAGACTGCGGAACGCAGAACAATTACGCCTATGTAAAGATAAACGGCGAGATTGTCGCCAAAAGCGAAGCCATTTTCACAAGTTACAACGAGTGGCATGACAGCATCATAGACAGCTTCAGTTACAACGCGGGCGACACCCTGGAAGTCGGCATTCACGTGGAATGCGCGGGCGAAGGAAACGGCGCGTGGGGCAAGATCGACGATGCGCTTTTGAATTCCGTATCTAAGTAGAGTTTAAGGAGGGGACGACTGATGTACCGGGTATCGATAAAAAAGACCGCTTCATTGCTGATAACGTCCTTTATCCTTTTATCATCTTCCGTCCTCGGAGGATGCGGAAAAAAAACAGTCGACCCGGTCGACGACAATTACAGGGTTTTTTATGAGATCTTTGTCGGATCGTTCTCGGATTCAAACGGGGACGGCGTGGGAGATATCCGCGGCATCATAAACCGCATGGATTATCTGAACGACGGCGACATAAACTCGGGAAAAAGCCTTGGGATCCAGGGCATCTGGCTTTCCCCGATCCTTGCTTCCCATTCCTATCACAAGTACGATGTCACGAACTACTACAAAATAGACCAGAAATTCGGAACAGACGATGACCTTAAGGAACTTTTAAAGATCTGCGACGAAAGAAATGTCAAGGTCATAATGGATCTGGTGCTCAATCACACCGCATCCGACAACCTCTGGTTTTCAAAGTTCACGAGCGCTCATAAGAGCGGTGACACATCAAATGAATATTACGATTTTTACAGCTGGGCAAAAAAAGACGAGATCCCCGGAGGGCGCACCTTCAGGCAGATACCGGGTTGCACCGATCAGTATTATGAATGCAATTTCTCAACGGACATGCCCGAGCTCAACTTTGACAATACCGCAGTACGTCAGGCGGTACTCGATCTTGCGAAATACTGGATCGATATGGGAATAGACGGATTCAGGTTTGATGCCGTGAAGTACGTTTATTACGGCGACACGGTAAATTCCGTGAAATTCTGGGACTGGTTCATGAAAGAACTCCGCGCCTACGACCCTGATATCTACTGCGTCGGAGAGTGCTGGTCGGGAGATGCCGAGACACTGGAATATGTAAAAGCGGTCAATTGCTTCAACTTCCAGATCGCGCAGGCTGAAGGCTTTACCGCAAATGCGGTAAAAAAGAGCAGCGCTGTATCGGTTTTCACAAACTATGTCGAGACCTATCAGGACAAGGTGCAGGCAGCATCTCCCGAATACGGGATGCCGGTCGCGTTCCTTTCAAACCATGACATGGACCGCTCTGCGGGATACATGATGCTCGCAAACCAGTGGCCACAGATGGCTGCAAACCTCTACATACTGAGTCCGGGATCGCCTTTCATCTATTATGGTGAAGAGATCGCGGCAAAGGGCACCAGAGGCGGCGCGATGACCGACGCCAACAGACGCCTTGCAATGAACTGGGGCGACGGAGACACAGTAAAAGACCCTGTCGGCGCGGATTATCCATATTCCAAGCAGACAAACGGCACGGTAAAGGAACAGCTTGAAAACGAGGGCAGCCTTTTACACTACTACGAAAAGCTCATCTCATTAAGGGTAAAATATCCTGAGATAGCACGGGGTGACTACAAGTCGCTCACATACAGCAAAAACACCTTCGGCGGATTTGAGATATTTTACGAAGGAGATATCACCTGGCTTTTCCACAACACAAACGACACAGAGACCACGGTGGACCTTAGCGAATGCAGCGCATTTACGGCAAAGGACGTGAAGGTCATGGATTTTATAGGCCAGGGAACGGCATCGATCTCGGGAACGGAGCTCACGATAGGCCCGAGGACAAGCGTCATCGTAAAGAAGACGGACAAATGAGTTATTAAAGCGGATAGCCCGCTTTAAAATAAAAAAGAGGAGAGAAAAATATGAAGAAAAGAATCACAAGACTTTTCGCATTTGCCATGGCTCTTGTTATGGTAGTCGCTCTTGCGGCATGCGGAAAGAAAAAAGACGAAACCGACAACGGCGGAAAGACCGATCTTAATGCTCTTGCAGGCGATTACAACATCGTCGTATGGGTATCGGAGTCCGCAGGCGTTACCGATCTTACCGACACTCAGATCAAGAGATTCTGCGAAGAGAATCCCGGGATCAAGATCAATGCCCGTATCGAGGGTATCACAGAGGCTGAGTCCGCATCCCAGATGATCACATCTGTTGAGGACGGCGCAGATCTCTATTGCTTCGCACAGGACCAGCTTGTTCGTCTTGTTCAGGCAGGCGCACTTGCAAAGCTTGGTGAGGCTACACAGAAGACAGTTACCGAGCTCAATGACAAGACATCCGTACAGGCAGCCACAGTTGGCGATGTTATGTACTGCTATCCTCTTACTTCGGATAACGGTTACTATATGTACTATGACAAGAGCGTCATCCCTGCAGAGCACCTTGATTCCCTTGAGGACATCATTGCAGACTGCGAGAAGGCAGGAAAGATGTTCTCCATGGAGCTTACAACCTCCGCTTGGTACAACGCAGCATTCTTCTTCGCTACCGGTTGCGTATCTGAATGGCAGATCGGCAGCGACGGCCAGTTCACAGGCGTTAACGACACATTCAACTCCGACAACGGTGTTATCGCATTAAAGGGAATGCAGAAGCTTCTCAAGTCCCCCAGCTTCAACTCTTCTTCCGCAGGTGCTGACTTTGCTGCAGCTGTTCCTTCGGCAGTAGTTGTTTCCGGTACATGGGCAAGCTCCGCAGTTAAGGAAGCTCTTGGCGAGAACTATGCAGCTACCGATCTTCCTTCCTTCACAGTAGACGGAAAGAGCTATCACCTTGGTTCATTCTCAGGCTGCAAGCTCATCGGTGTTAAGCCCCAGACAGACGCAAAGAAGGCAGCAGTCCTTCAGCAGCTTGCTCTTTACCTCTCCAACGAGAAGTGCCAGCTTGAGAGATTCGACCTTGTAGGTTGGGGTCCTTCAAACCTCGGCGCACAGAAGAACGATGCCGTTCAGTCCGATATCGCTCTTGCAGCTCTTGCAAAGCAGGCTGAGTATGCTATCCCTCAGGGCCAGATCCACGGTTCATGGTGGGATATCGCAAAGGTTTATGCAGTATCCGCTCAGACAGCAAATACTGACGCAGAACTTAAGGATGCTCTTCAGACATATCAGGATACCATCAACGGTCTCTTCGCTATGAGCGTTGACGAGAAGGAAGCTTGGTCTGTTATCGGTTCCATGAACGGTGACGGCTGGGCAAATGATATCCCCATGGTTTGCGATTCACAGGGCGTATGGCATTCAGATGTCATCAACTTCAAGGCAGGCGATGAGTTCAAGGCACGTCAGGGCAAGAGCTGGGATGTAAACATCGGTTCCGACGGCGCACTCAACGGACCTAACTTCTCTATCACAGAGGACGGCCCCGGATTCGTTAAGTTCACATTTGACAAGGCAAGCACAACAGGTACCCTTACCATCGAGAAGACCTCCGATATCTATGGTTTCACCATCATCGGTTCCATCAACGGTGACGGCTGGTCCATCGACCTTCCCATGGAGATCCAGGCTGACGGTTCATGGCTTACCACAGAAGCATACAACCTCAATGCAGGTGATGAGTTCAAGGCTCGTCAGGGCAAGAACTGGGATGTTAACTATGGTGTAAACGGTGAAAACTACAAGGTTGAGACTGCAGGCACATACTTCATCAAGCTTACAGCAGACAAGACCATCGAGCTTATCGCAAAGTGATCATCTTTACAGCAGAATAGCAACACCTTAAACAGGCTTACTGAGCCGCGCGGGAGGTCAGCCTCCTGCGCGGTTTTTTAAAAAGAGAAGGGCTTTGGGCTTATGAAAAGATTAACCACATCGGAATATATAAGACTTAATTTCTTTCAAAAGATCCTGTACAAGCTTGCCTGCTTCTTTGCCGCGGTATTCAAGCTTTTTGCGGATATAGGAAAAGGCATTGGAAAAGGCGTAAAAGGCCTTTTTAAAGGTATCGGAAAAGATCTTAAGGATTTTGCCACCATCTTTGCAAAAGGATCCTGGCGCACAAAAGTGTCCTATTTCATTTTCGGCTTTGGAAATCTTGCATGCGGGCAGATAGTGAGGGGCCTGCTTTTCCTGCTTTTCCAGGTCGCATTCATCGGCTATACCTTTACCATAGGTGCCGGATGGATGGCTAAGCTTGACAATCTCGGAGACATAGGAGCACATGAGGAATACAGCCCGATCTATGACGCATATGTGCGTGTGGACGGCGACGATTCGTTCAAGATCATGCTTTACGGCGTGCTCTCGCTTATCCTGTGTCTTGTTTTCATATTCGTTTGGCGCATGAGCTTCCATCAGAGCTACGAAAACGATCAGCTCCTTGCAAAAGGCAAAAAGGTGCCCAAGTTCAAGGATGACTTAAGAGAGATCGTTGACGCCAAGTTCCACAAGACTCTGCTTACGGTCCCGATCATCGGAATCTCCATGTTCACGGTGTTCCCGACGCTGTTCATGGTTCTTGTGGCATTTACAAACTATGACGGCGCGCATGACGGCTATTCCAACCTTTACACCTGGAGAGGCTGGCAGAATTTTGCGGAGTTGTTCAATACGACCTCGTCAAATCTCGGCTATGCTTTCAAGCATATCCTCGGATGGACGCTGGTATGGGCGGTTTTTGCCACATTTTCCAACTATTTCCTGGGAATGCTGCTCGCCATCCTCATCAACAAAAAGGGCATAAAGCTCAAAAAACTGTGGAGAGGCATTTTCGTTATGACGATAGCCATCCCGCAGTTCATTTCACTTCTCTATATGTCAAAGCTTTTTGCCAAGAACGGACTTATCAACGCATTCCTCATCAAGATGGGATTTTTGTCGGTTCCTTTTGATTTCTGGGCGAATACGATGGCGTCAAGGATATTGCTGATCGTGATTAATATCTGGATCGGTGTTCCTTATCTCATGCTTATCGCGACCGGTATCCTCATGAACATCCCCGAGGACCTTTACGAATCGGCAAAGATAGACGGCGCGAATCCCTGGCAGCAGTACACAAAGATCACGCTTCCCTACATGCTCTTCATCACGGGGCCGTATCTTCTCACAAGTTTCATAGGAAACATCAACAACTTCAACGTTGTTTACCTGCTCGGAGGCGGCGCGGTACCCAATCCCAAGCTTCTTACATCAGGCGGAACGGCCAGCGACGTAGACCTTCTGATAACCTGGCTGTTCAAGATAACAACGGGAACGGAGAGCAATTACAAGCTGGCTTCGGTCATCGGTATCATGATCTTCATAGTGGTTTCCATTATTTCCGTCATCGGCTTCAATGCGATGCCATCTACCAAGAATGAGGAGGATTTCCAATGATGAGCACCTCCAGACAAAAAAGTTTAAAAACACATCAGAGAGTATCAAACGTTTTTGCATATATTCTGCTTGTCGTGCTTTCGATAATATGGCTCACGCCCTTTGTGCTGATCGTATTTGAGTCGTTCCGCACGGAGACCACGATGCAGGTGGGCTATGTGATCCCCAAGGTGTGGGGCTTTGCAAACTACAAAACGCTGTTTGACAAAAACGCCATGGATTTCATCGTATGGTACAAGAACACATTCATCATCGCTATCATCTGCGCTCCCATACAGACCTTCATGGTGCTCTGCATGAGCTACACACTTTCGAGAATGAGATTTAAGGGCAGAAAGTTCCTCATGAACTTCATGCTGGTGCTTGGCATGTTCCCGGGCTTCCTTTCCATGATCATCTTAAAGAAGGTGCTTTCGGGCTGGAACATGATCGGCGCAAATTCCGTATACGGACTTATCATCGTATACACCGCAAGCTCCGCGATGGGATATTATGTTTCCAAGGGCTTCTTTGACACCATCCCCAAGTCGCTTGACGAAGCGGCGCGTGTGGACGGTGCCACAAGAGCAAGGGTATTTTTAAACATCACGCTTCCCATGGCAAAGCCCATCGTTATCTATACGCTCCTCACAGCATTCATGGGCCCTTGGGGCGACTTCATGTTTGCAAAATATATCTGTAACAACACCTCGGCGGGCATGAACGTGGCTGTTGGTCTGCAGAACATGATAGCCACATCCGAAGGCCTCGCGGCCCACTATACGCAATTCTGCGCGGCGGGCGTGCTTGTAGCGATCCCTGTTACCATCCTGTTCATGTGCCTCCAGAAATACTATGTTGAAGGTGTCACGGGCGGCGCTGTAAAGGGATGATGGAAGAATATTGTTTATTACAGGTTGAACAATAATACTCAAATAAAAACACAGCACACGGTGTGCTGTGTTTTTTCTATCTTTGCAAAAGTGCATATTCCGCAAATCTTGGAAGTTTCAGTTTTAGGTATCCGTATTCTTTTCCGTCGACGATACCTTTGTCTATAAGGCGTTCACGGTAAACGCTGAATTTTCCTGATTCCATTTCAAGTATTTCACGGATTTCGGAAACCTTGCCATCTACTGTGCTTGCCAAAGCGGAGACAACTTTACGTTCGGTTGGGGCAAGTTCAGACCAGATCTTATCATAAGCAAATTCAGCCAGATATTGGTCAAATTCAGACAGGAGGTCTTTTACTTCGACTTTGTTTTGTTTACACAGAGCGTTCCAATATATATACCCGACGACCTGAAATGCAAAAGAGTAGCCTTTGGTGAGCCGGGCCAGTTCTTCGGCGGTTTCTGCGTCTACGCCAAGAACTCTTCCATACGTGTTTATTATTGATGAAATGTTCAGCGGCTCGAGTTCATGCTCTTTGGCACGATATAAGAATGTAAGGGATTTGTCGTTTTTGATGGCTTTAATGTTTTCCTTTAACCCTGTCATAATGACATAGAGTTCATATCCTGCGCGCGCGTAGGCTGAGAGTGCATGAGAAAAACTTCCGATCTGACTGTTGTAGGTCACTTCGTCTATTGTGACTAGGACCCTTTTTTTGAATTTACCCAGTGCTTTCAGCATCATATCTACGGCGTCATATTCGTTTGAAGCCACAAAGTCCGGTTTTTTTACCGAAAGATTAATGCCAAGAATACTTATGTCCAGCTTGGCTTCAATAAATAACGCCCTAAGTCCCGGCTGTCTGCAGAGACCTCTTGCCAAAGCCTCGAGTATGTTTGCGGTTGGGTCGGGGATATCTACGGTTATCCAGTCTTTCTTTTCACGTATTATGTTGGATATTTCCGCCATAAGCACGGATTTTCCGGCTCCACGGACACCGGTCAGAAAATGGCACCTGAAAGTCGGAATATCTCGGTCAAGATCTCCTATAATATCGTTAATAAGAGCTTTCCGGGTGATGTATTGAGGCGGAATATAACTAAACTGCAGTGTGAACGGGTTTTCTGAGGCTAAGATATTTTTATTCATTTCTTTACTCCCGATACATTTTGTTATAACTTGTTATAGGTTTACAATTTTGTTATAACTTGTTATAAGTTCAAAATTATGTTATAACTTGTTATAGGTTTTGTCAAGAAGTAAAGAAGTATGTATTGTCACAAGTATGAAAAATGATATAATTTGAGCTGGAATTGAATCGCGTTAACTGCGTGATTAAATGAAAAAATAGGGACGGTAAACAGAAAATGAAGGTTCTTATTGCATCGGATATTCACGGCTCCGCGCTTTATTGCGGGAAGCTGATGGAAAGAATAGAAAAAGAAGCACCTGACAAGGTAGTGCTTCTTGGAGACCTGCTTTATCACGGTCCGAGGAATGCGCTCCCCGGTGAATATGACTGCAAAAAGGTCGCGGACATGCTGAATTCCATAAAGGATAAGCTTCTCTGCGTCCGCGGAAACTGCGACGCCGAGGTCGACCAGATGATGCTGGAATTCCCGATAATGGCTGATTACGCCGAACTCTGGATGGGGAAGTACAACGTTTTTGCGACCCACGGCCATCTTTACGGCGAGACCAACCCGCCCCCGATCGGCAAGGGCGACATCCTCCTCTGCGGCCACACCCACGTGCCCGCATGCAGAGATCACGGCACCTTCATCTACATGAACCCCGGCTCCGTGTCGATCCCGAAGGGTGGCTCAGACCACAGCTATATGGTGTTTGAGAACGACGAGTTTAAGTGGAAGACGATAGATGGGGTGGAATACAGGCCGGAGGGGTAAGCAAGCAAATTTATCTACACAGCAACACAAACTCCGTAGGCGGGAAATTCTCTCCATAATGACGGAAATAAAACTTGTATCCCGGGTACATCCTGTCGATCATTACCGGGATCTTCCAAATATCCTCATACCCATGATACGTGCAGATGGCAAGCTTGGGATGACGGGTTGATATTGTTTTTTCAAGGCCGAGCAGTGCAGACTGTTCGGCTCCTTCTATGTCCATTTTGATGAAAGTCGCTTCGTCGCCTACCTCATCGTCAAGAGGGACGATTTCAACGGAGACGCCGGATTCCTTTGTGGAAAGAGAGTTTGCGGAAGCGACTTCCCCTTCATTCAGAAACATTGTGTCGTACGTTGCCCCGGCGCCCTTTTGATGGACAACGATGTCATGCCAGTTGGCTCTTTTTATTAAGGAATCCAGTTCTTCCACGGACTTTGGAGAGATCTCGTAAGCGTGGATTTTCTTATAAAATGAGCCATAGGTGTGAATATAGTCGGCAATGGAATCTCCCTTAAATGCGCCGACATCGACCAATACTTCATCTTTATTATTTGGAAAGATATCCGGATCCCAATAATCGGTAAAGCAGGATTTCATCCTTGTAGGATAATCGAGATCGAAGTTGAGCCAGTTGTTGAGGATAGAGGTCAAAGTGCATTTTGACACATAGTCATCAAGACGCTTGTACAGCCAGAGAAAATCATACGCATGGCGCTTTACAGAAGCAACACGTCCCTCCAACGCGGAGTAGTCTCCTGACTCAGGATCCAGAGGACCCCAAAGAGGATACTTTGAAAAATACAGCTTGAAATCATCGTAGGCTTGTTGTGATCTTTGGCGTATTTCCTGTAATTTGTTTTTGAGAACTTCAAGAAGAGCATCCTCGCTGTTGCTTAATGCCTGCTTGATGATGCAGATAAATTCCGCATCATAATAGTTTTGGATCATTAATGGTGATGACATCTCATCCAAAATGTGACGCGTGGTGATGAGCCACTCTTCGTCAGAAAGACGGGAGATGCTGATGGTGGCTTCCAGAGAACGCTTTAATTCCTTTTCCAGAAGAGACGTTACCTGAATTCTGGTTTCAGTAACGCCTTGCCGAAGTTCATCATCTTCATTTTGTGACAGATATGCCAAAGCTTCTTCCACGGTATCGAGTAAAGGGGAAATGCGGCTGACGATGTCACTTGAAACAGTTTGATTGTTCTGACTTGCAAGACTCATACTGATTTCTCCTGTATAATAAGCATTTTTAATCTGGATAAAATAGTATCTTTGAAAATCAGTATATCTTTTGTGATAAGCAGTGTCAATAACGTGTGTGGGCTATCGACACGGTAATGTTACAGCAGTTTCCGGAAGGATGAAAAGATTGACACGATTGAAATGACAGTGTAGTATAAAAAAGTACTAACAAAGTCTAACAAAATCTAATACAAAAACAGACTACTGACACAAGTGGGCGCATGAGATGGCGCCATTTACAAAGCGAGAAAAGAATATGTTTACACCAATACTGTCAATAAGCATCCTTGTTTCAAACAGAATAGATACCGTGAAAAAGACCATGGAATCGGTAAAGCGCATCATGGACAGAGTGCCGTCGGAACTCATTGTGGTAGACACCGTCGGTGAAGAAAAGACCGACGGCTCGCTTTTCGTCGCAAAGGAATATGCCACAAAGATCGTGCACTTTGACTGGATAAATGATTTTGCGGCAGCGAGGAATGCAGGGCTCAAAGAGGCCTCCGGTGAGTGGTTCATGTTCCTCGACGATGACGAGGAGTTTAAGGACATCGAAGATATCGTGTCCTTTTTTGAGGCCGGCGAATATAAAAAGTATAACAGTGCGACATATAAATTGCATGACTATACCGACGATCAGGGACACTATATCGTGGCGGATATGCAACGCATGGTGAAACGCCTTCCCGAGACGGCTTTCAAAGGCAGGATTCATGAATATATCTCTCCTATGAGACTGCCGGTCAAAGAACTCCAAAGTTTTGCTGAACATCACGGGTATGTTTTTAAAACCCATGAAGATCAGGTAAAGAAATTTGAACGGAATTTCCCGCTCATAGAAGGGGAATTGAAAGAGGATCCTTGGAACGTCAGGATACGTCTGCATTTTATCCAGGCATGCATGTCGCTTCCCGAATATGTCGACCGGGCAGACAGGGCTTGTGTGGAAACAATCGACGCGGATACGGACAAGATATCAATGGAGTCCGTACGTACATCCTATTACCAGTGGATCCTGTGTGCGTATGTCAGGATCGCAACTCAAGGCGAGGATGACGAAGAGATACTCCGCCGGATCGATAAAGTGCGGTCTACTATTTATTTAAGCGAGCTTTCAAAACTGGCGCTTGCCATAATGGAGATCAAGGTCGCTACGCGCGCTGAAATTCTTGGGAGGATTGAAAATGACCTTGCCGAGATAGAGAAAAACTACACATTTTTAAAAAACGACAAAGAGGCATTGTTTTTCCAAAAGTCGCTGGATCAGGACCTGTTTATGAATGACGGTAACGTTCTGATGGCTTTGAGGTATGGTATTTCGACCCTGAGAAAAGCCGGATTTGAAAGAGGCTCTCAAAGAGAAAACATATTTCGGAATGCTTTCGGATTTTACAGAAATGTCCAGAACAAGCCCGTTCTTTCTGTACAGGTTCTGGTTTCCAAGGATCGTGAAAGCGTGGAAAGGTGTTTTAAGTCGATAGTACCGCTCAAAGAGATGACAGACTGCGAGATAGTTGCGGTTGATACTCTTGGGGCAAAAAGACAGGGGGGGTTGCCTGAGACAGTAAAAAAATATGCCGACCGCATCGTTGATCATGATTGGACATGCGATTTTTCCGCGGCAAGGAATGCCGGACTTAAGGAGGTGAACGCAGAGTGGTTCATGTACATCGACGATGATGAGGAAATGGATGATGTTAAGGAAACCGCAGAGTTCTTTAACAGCGCTGAATATATAGACTACAACAGTGCAGCGTATACGGTCAGAAATTATATGGACAAGGGTGGCACAGCGTTTACGGATGCGGTCCTCCCCCGCATGGTAAGGGTGTCTGAAGAAACAAGGTTTGAAAATGTGATAGATGAGGAGTTGCATCCTTTCAGTCCGCCGTGCAAATACTTTAAGACGATCATCAAGCACTATGGCTATATTTTTGAAAAAGAGGAAGAACGGCAAAATCATGCATCCCGAAAACAGGCATACCTGGAGCGCGCAGTAAAAGAACACCCGGAGTCCCTTGAGGTCAGGGCACAGTATGCGGATGATGTGGCAAGACATGATGCGGAAAAAGGGATATGTCTTGTAAGGGACATTATTTCGGAATTTGAGAGGGATAAAGAAAATCCGTGGTACCAGCTGATGATATCGGTCCTTTTCAGGCTGCACGAGTCTGTCGGAACTCCGGTTTCGTCCGTTATCGAGGAATACAGGTCGTTAAGGCAGAGCGGTGTATGCGGAGAATATGCAGGATGCGCCGCAGCCTCTGAAGTGACGAGAATATGCCTTTTGCAGGATTTTCAAGGCGGGGCAGGTGAATTTGCCACTGACTATTTTGCCGGATATGAAAAGATCAAATCGGATCCGGAAAAGTACTCCGCCGAACTTAAAGGAGATCTTAAGACCTTTACAGAAGACGATGTTCACAACGAAATGCTGCACTTTGGAACTGCAGCGTTTCTTACCGTAAATGATGTGGAACGCGCGTGGAAGTGCTTGACAGAAATGCCGTGGG
>JAEEGK010011473.1_pt1 | contig 20249 bp, 16 predicted proteins | sample 8958771 | NCBI WGS metagenome assembly JAEEGK01 (sample SAMN16246547, study PRJNA631951) | gut metagenome | biome: gut microbiome; feature: rumen; material: SC-attached | host: Bos | place: Iran: Karaj | collected 2018-10
TCTGTTGGTTCCTGCGTTCCGCCGCATTGTCTATGACATCGTCATGAATGAGCGATGCCAGATGCAGCAGCTCCACCAGCAACGCCATACGTCCGCTTTCCGGACCGGTCCCACCCTGCATGCCGGCAGCCAGCAGCAGCACTTTCGGACGCAAACGCCCCGCATGCTGCCCGGCCAGATACTGCAACAGAAAACGTATCGCAGGTTCGCGATCATCCAGCTGGCTGGCAAACTGCCGCTCAAACTGCTCCAAATCCCCTGCTATTGATTGTAATGCCATCACAGATTCCAAAATTTAAACAAACTGCAAAAGTACAACATTTCGGATTATCACAGGCATTTTGCAGCCACTTTTTCGTAGGGAAAATCCACGTTGGATTCAGGAAAAAGAAAAAAAATGATTCAATGGGACAAACATATCTTTTTTTTTCGGAACTTTGCAAGTTTTGTTAATATTCTACTGATGGACAAAAAATACACTGAATACAAGGACCTTAACCTTGTTGAGACCGCCAAGGACATTCTCCGTTTTTGGGAGAATGACAAAACTTTCCACAAAAGCATGGAGCTGCGTGAAGGTGAGCCCCCCTTTATTTTTTATGAAGGCCCCCCTTCCGCCAACGGCAAACCGGGCATCCACCACATGATGGCGCGCACCCTGAAGGACATTTTCTGCCGTTACAAGACGCAGAAAGGATTCCATGTCAGTCGCAAGGCCGGCTGGGACACACACGGACTGCCTGTGGAACTCGGCGTGGAAAAGAACCTCGGCATCACCAAGGAGGATATCGGCAAAAAGATTTCAGTGGACGACTACAACCGTGCATGCAGACAGGAGGTGATGAAATACAAGGATTTATGGGACGACCTGACAGTGAAGATGGGCTATTGGGTCGACCTGGAGCATCCCTACATCACCTTTGAGAACGAATACATTGAGACCCTCTGGCACCTGCTTTCAGAAATATATAAGAAAGGGCTGCTTTACAAGGGCTACACCATCCAGCCATACTCCCCCGCCGCCGGAACCGGACTGAGCTCCCACGAGCTGAACATGCCCGGCTGCTACCGTGACGTGAAGGACACCACCTGCACCGCACAGTTCCGCGTGCGCAGGGAGCCGCATCCTGTGCTGGATGAAATCTACGCCAAGGCCGACCCTGCCTTTGCAAAGGACTTCTTTATCCTGGCATGGACAACCACCCCATGGACACTGCCATCAAACACAGCACTCTGTGTAGGACCGAAAATCGGATATGTGGCGGTGGAGACCTTCCAGCCTTACCATGGCACCCCAATGCTCTGCCTGATGGCGGAGGCCAGGCTGAACGCCTATTTCGACCCGCAAGGTGCTGAAAAGGAAATGGTTTTTGACAAGGATGACAAAATAATCCCCTACCGTGTCATCGGACATTACAAGGGCGGCGAACTTCTCGGAATCCATTACGAGCAGCTTTTCCCGTGGGTGAAGCCCTGCGAAATTGTGGAGGGAAAAATCACCGACAAATCCGCCGATGCATTCCGCGTGATTCCGGGCGACTACGTGACCACGGAGGACGGAACCGGCATCGTGCACATCGCCCCGACCTTCGGCGCGGACGACGCCAAAGTGGCAAGACTGTCCGGCATCCCCTCCCTGTTCATGATCAACCTCAAAGACGAACCGCGTCCCATGGTCGACCTGAAGGGAAAGTTCTGGAAAACAGAAGAGTTACGTGAAGACTTTGTGGCACAGTTTGTACAAAAGGAGGCTTACAGCGTCTTCGAGGGACAGTTTGTCAAAAACGCCTTCGACCCGCAGTTCACAGTTGACGGAAAATATGACGAGAAGTCGGCGCAAAAGGCGGAGAACATCGACATCCGCCTCTGTATCGCCTTAAAGAACGAAAACAAAGTCTTCAAGATCGAAAAGCACACACACTCCTACCCGCACTGCTGGCGCACCGACAAGCCTGTGCTCTATTACCCGTTGGACAGCTGGTTCATACGCACCACCGCACTGAAGGATCGGATGATTGAACTGAACAAAACCATCCGGTGGAAACCCGAGGCGACCGGAAGCGGACGATTCGGAAACTGGCTTGAAAATTTGGTTGACTGGAACCTCTCCCGTTCACGCTACTGGGGAACTCCCCTGCCCATCTGGCGCACCAAGGACGGAAAGGAGGAGCGCTGCATCGGATCCGTGGCCGAACTGCAACAGGAGATTGACAAGGCGGTCAAAGCCGGACTGATGGATGAAAACACTTACAGAAAAGAAAAATACGACCTGCACCGCCCCTACATTGACAAGGTGGTGCTTGTCTCCGACAGCGGAAAGCCGATGTACCGCGAACCCGACCTGATTGATGTCTGGTTCGATTCGGGCGCCATGCCATACGCACAGATGCACTACCCGTTTGAGCACAAAGAGGAGATCGAATCCGGAAAACTTTTCCCCGCAGATTTCATCGCCGAGGGGGTTGACCAGACACGCGGATGGTTTTTCACACTACATGCCATCGCCACGATGATGTTCGACTCGGTTGCATATAAGACAGTGATTTCCAACGGGCTTGTACTTGACAAAAACGGAAACAAGATGTCAAAGCGGTTAGGGAATGCCGTAGACCCGTTCGAGATACTGGCCAAACACGGACCGGACGCCACCCGCTGGTATATGATTACAGCCTCGCAGCCCTGGGAGAACCTGCGTTTTGACGAGGCGGGCATCGATGAGGTCAAGCGCACCTTCTTCGGCACGCTGTTCAACACCTACAAGTTCTTTGCAGGATACGCAAACATTGACGGTTTCAACTACCGCGAACCTGACATTCCGATAGAGGAACGGCCTGAAATCGACCGCTGGATCCTTTCCGAGCTGCACACGCTGATCGGACAGGTGGATGCCGATTATCAGGACTACGAGCCGCGCAAGGCCGGCCTGAAAATCCAGAACTTTGTGGACCTCTACCTGAGCAACTGGTATGTGAGGCTCTGCCGCCGCCGTTTCTGGAAAGGCGAGTACAACGAGGACAAGATTTCCGCCTACCAGACTCTGTACACCTGCCTGATTACAGTGATGAAGCTTATCGCCCCCATCGCGCCATTCTTCTCCGAACAGATCTTCCGCGCCCTCAACGGGATGACCGGAAAAGAGAGACACGGCTCCATCCACCTGACCGATTTCCCGAAGGCGGACAAATCATTTGTGGATGAAAACCTTGAAGAGCAGATGCGTCTGGCACAGGAAATCTCCTCATTGATCCTTTCGCTGCGCAAACGGCACACGCTTAAAGTGCGCCAGCCGCTCGCCAAAGTGATGATTCCGGTAAGCAGCAACCACATGAAGGAGCAGATTGAAAAAGTCCAGCACCTGATACTGGCTGAAACCAACATCAAGGAGATGGAATTCCTTAGTCCGGACAATGACATCCTTACCAAGAGCATAAAGCCGAACTTCAAGACATTGGGACCGAAATACGGAAAAATCATGAAGGCCATCGCCGGCCGCATCGCCCAATTCACACAGGCTGAAATCAACCGGATGGAGCAGACAGGCGAATGCCGCTTCACCATTGAAGAGCAGGAGGTGACACTGAACATGGAAGATGTTGAAATCAGCACCGAGGACATTCCGGGCTGGGTGGTGGCCTCATCCGACCAGCTGACAGTTGCTCTGGACACCAACGTAACGCCGGAACTGCTGCGCGAAGGCATCGCCCGCGAACTGGTCAACAGGCTCCAGAACCTGCGCAAAGAGACAAACTTGGCCGTCACCGACCGCATCAGTGTATCCCTGACCGCAAATTCCGAACTGCAGGATGTGCTGGAAAACCACCGGCAGTACATCTGCAACGAAACTCTCTGCACTGCCATGAGTCTTGTGGATGGACTGCAAACCGGCACGACCATCGATCTGACCGACACCCTGAAAGTATGTGTTGAACTGGCAAAAGCCTAGAAATCCTCCGGACGCATTGCGGAATCCGGGCCGATATAGTTTCCGAAAAGGTCAAAACGGTAACCGCCCTGCTCCCTGCAGCAGACATACAGCTGATTGCCCACCTCACGGATTTTCACAGGCTCGGCCTGCTGTAACCCCAGCAGACTGAAACTCTCACTGGAAACCACCCGTTGCATCTGACCGTCAAAACGGACAAGCACACCGTTCCAACGGTCAAACACCCAAAACCCTCCCTGTTTGGAGGCACAGGCACAAGTAACCTCGCCCAACCCCAAATCACTCAGGAGGCATTCCTCTGACAAGGGTGCCAGCCGGTGGTTGAGGTAATAGATTTTCTGAAATGGGGCGGAAAAGACCAGAATCTTGAACGGATTGGATGCGTCAAAATCAGTGATACCCCCTTGCAGACGGGCTGAATAGCTTAAAGTATCAGTTGAATTAACTACACGAAAAAGCTTGTCATCCTGACAATAAAAAAAATCCTGACTAATATCGGAATCCGATATGGACTGGGCCATTACCCCAGCCATAGTGAACATCCGGCACACCAGCACAAGCAGCACCGGTTTTCCGGAAAAGATTTTATTTGTCAAAGAAATCAAAGTCATCGGCCTCAGCATTCCTTACAGCATCGGACGCATCCGATTCAGGATAGAAGGGATGCAGCTCCTCATCGGAGAAATTGTCTTTGGCATACGCATTCATCTCCTCCAGACAGTTTGAAAACTTCTCCAAATCCTGCACGTGAAGGAAAATTTTGTGTTTCTCATAGAAAAAATGACCCTTTTCTTCATCAAAATGGCGTTTGCTTTCCGCAATCACCAAATAATGCTCACCATACCGTGTCTCCTTCATGTCAAAGAAATAGGTCCTTTTTCCAGCCTTTACAGACTTAGAAACCAATTCTTTACCCTCTTTTCTTCTGTTGTCTTCCATAAACGATTCCTTTTGTTCGTAAACACAAAAACCAAAAAGCAAAGATAGATATAAAATTTGTATGCAATTGCATTTTAAGAAAAAAAAAATCCGGCTTTCACCGGATCACCTCCTCCGCACTGCTGATTTCGTCCGGTTCAAAACCCCGTCCGAACAGATAGGAACGCAATTTCCACCTCACAGCTTCAGGCGGCACATCAGGATGGCATTTGCGCCAGCCTTCGGCCACCTTGCGGATGGTTTCCTGATAATCGGAAAAGTCGGTCTCCTCAAAAGCGGCCAGGATGCAACGCTCCGTAACTCCCTCCTGCCTCAGCGCGGCTGCAATTTTCAGCCTTCCCCAACGCTTGATGCGGTAGTGTCCGGAGACAAATGCCGCCGCATACCGCGCCTCGCTTAGGAAATTCCGGGCAATCAGCTCCGCAATCACAGCCTCAGCATCGCTCTCCCCGACTTTCCATGCACGCAGCCGCCTGCGCACCTCCTGCTGGCTCCGCTCCTGATAAGCGCAGAACTTCTCCGCCTTCTGCAACGCCTGCTGAAATGCCACCCCCTCCACTTCCAACTATTAACTCTAAACTCTAAACTCTAAACTATCAACTATCAACTATCAACTATTCCTTCACCTTGCTACCACAAACCTTGCCACGCGCCGTCCGCAGCGCAGCAGGAAAATTCCATTTGGAAGCCCTGAAACATCCATCTGAATAGTCTCTTCGCCTGTAGCCTCCGCCTGCATCAGCAACCTGCCCTGCATATCAAACAGCCGGACCGGCTCCCCTTTCACCCCACGGACATACAACATGGTATGGGCCGGATTGGGATAAACGGAAACCGGTGTCTCCGCATACTGTCCCACCCCGTTTACCAAATGGATACGCACGGAATACAGCGACCAGAAATTTGTATCTTCCGCCATACACAGCACCTTGATATCCATTGTATCACTGTGCACCACCGCCTCCCATTTCCACGTGGCGAATGAATCCACAGGCACAGCCTCCACCGTTTTGGGGAATTGTGGACCATAAGACATTTCATACCGTTTCACATCCGCATTGAAATGCGGCACAGGGAAGCCGCCGTCCAACCCAATTGACTGCAACCTTGATTCAGTGTTCAACGGACGGAATTGCACAGTGTAAATATGATAGTGTTGTCCATCCTCCGCCACCACCCTGATCTGGGCAGTGCCGAAAAGCGACGAGGATTGGGTGACATAGACCGAATCAGCTTCCCATGCCAGCCGGACCGACACCACAGGCGGTTCCTGCATGGCAGTGGAGATCCCGCAGGAATAGCTGAAACGGTCCGGACGAAAATACTTGAGCGGACTCCCGTTCACCCAGATGGAATCCAACAGGGCATCCGCCGAAGGTATTCTCCGGAACACAAAAATATAGGCTGACACCGAAACGCCATCCTCCGCAAGCACACGCACCACCGCCGTATCATTCACCGACAACGGGATACGCAAATACTTGACAGCAGCCCTGCCGTCGGTAAGCTCACTACGGAAATTGAATGGCACCGCCGTTGTCTTTTCCTTCAACCATACAATATAGGTTGTAACCCCATCCTGTATCTCCACGGAGGAATCGGCTTCACCCAACTGGTAATGGAATGCGGAAAGCGTGGAAACGGAAGAGAGACTGCGCAGGAAACGGATCCCATATCTCTTCACCACTGTGGTGTCCTGCGCCCTAACTGTCAGCCATGCAGTGTCACCCAACGCCACTGCCTGCCTGATCTGCACGACCGCACCCTGCACCGCCCGGGCGGTCACAACCGGCGGATGCACTGTGTCAGGATGCAGCCACACCGTATAGAAAACACTGTCCGGATGGAAACCGGCCAACGGATTCCCATCATAACTGACCGATTCCAAATTTGCATTGCGGGATACGGCCACATCAAACCAAAGCGAATATCTCTTTGATGTGTTGCCGCTCTCAGAAACCACGAGCACAAAGGCAGAATCTGTTGGGGAGAGCGGCTGGCGCACAGTATCGGATGCATCAAAATCGGCCTTGACCCACACCAGCACCGGCGCCACCGTCGTGAAAGGCGGCAAAAGCACATGGTATTGAAGCGTGTCCTTATGGAAGTTTTCCAGAGGATAATAGTTTTGCCCCAACCGGTAACCTAACGACATCAGATCCGCATTGTCCGAAAGACGGATGGAGCAATAGAGCCGGTATGAACATTTCACACCGGTATCCTCCGCTGTCACTGTAACCGTGATGGTTCCCGGAATATTGGTGGGATATAAGATGCGCACCCGCGCATCGCTATCAGCCGGCAAAGCCTCCACCATCGGCACCAGATTGCTGTCCAACAACACCTGATAGTCAAAAACCGTATCCTTGAAATTCGCCAACGGCTTCCCGTCAATCTTCAAGGAGGACAATAGCGCATTGGTGGCCTTGCGAACACGGAAGGCAATCCGGTAACAAAGGCTGTCACTGCCATTTTCCGCCAACACCCACACCCGCACCGTATCCTCCATCAGGAGCGGATAAACCGCCCGCACCTTGGCACGGGCATCCTGCGGCACAGCGGCAACCACCGGACGAATCTTGTTTTTTTCCGGAAGTTCAACGGAATACAACATACTGTCCGGATGGAAGGAAGGTATCAGACATTTGGTTTTCCCCAACAGATAATATAGCGAATCCAAACGGGCATTGTTGTTTTTGGCCACCGTAAAAAAAATGCGGTAATTCCGCCTGACGGTGGTATCCTCCGCCACCACGGTCACAGTAGCTGTGCCTGGAAATGCGGAGACCTGCATGTAACGAACCTTTGCCGATGGCCAGTTGGCGGCGGCAGTCACCTGTACCGAAGCGGTGCCGTATGGCAGTTCCACCGCATAGTTGAGACTGTCCGGATGAAAACCGGGCAGCAGCTGCTGGTTGTAGCGTATCCAGGAGGCGGAAGCGTCTTTGGACAAAGAGACCATAAAACTGATTGTGTAGGTCAATTGGGTATGTCCGTCCTCAGCCGTCACCTTCACGGTCGCAGTGCCTGGAAGAGCGGTTGCCTGCGTAATCTGCGGCTTCAAGCCCGGAAACTCCGTCTGGCATTCAACCACCGGCGGCACCGTGGTGCCTGGTGCCAGCCATACCACATAGCTGAGGCTGTCCCGACGGAAGCCGGGTACCGGCTTTTTGTCATAGGTCAAAACAGAAAGGTGCGCATTCGGGGATTTGGCGATGTGATAGGTCAGTGTATATGTATGCTTGGAAATGCCATCCTCAGCCGTCACAGTGATTACGGAACGTCCTCCCTCCACACCGTTGGCGGAAGGATAGAAAGCCACACTGTCAGTGATGTCATCCACCTCTCCGATGCATTGGACAGAGGGCACATGCTGCAAGGAGGCGCCGTATGGCAACTCTATCTGGTAATTGACGATACCCTCTTTGAAATCCGGCACTGCCACGCTGTCCACCAGCATGCCCTTCAACCATGAGTTATACACCAGCTCAATATCATCCACGGATAGCTCGTTGCCGATTTTCCCGCCCATCATGCAGGAGTCGGATGCCATGTACATCAGCAGGTATTTCGGTTTGGCCTTCCCGTCATATACGAACGGAAGCCGCAACTGTACCCAGTGGGTTGCCGGCAGGACCGAATCGGTACGCGCCATCAGATGGTGGATATAACCGCAATAAAGCGACTTATTGCCAGCATGGTTCATATACTGGAAATCAGTGTCCCCATGCAGATAGGCCACAAAACGCGCCAGAGATGTGTCCGGATCGGAAGCGTAATATTTAACCCAAATGTATAGCGAATCGGGCGTTGTGGAGAGCGGCATGCAAAAACCAGGACGATTGCGCTCAGTGGAAAAATAGTTCAACGGCGTATAGACATCGATGGAGCCGATATTGAAGAGGCCGGTGCATACAATCCCACTGACCGGCATGGTTATACCACCTGCATTCACATTCCGGGTCTGCAGGGTCAGATAACTTTTTCCGCTGCCGCCCGGACGACAGCCCACAGTCCGCTCATGTACAGTCGTAGTAGTGATGATCCGTTTGATGGTCGCCGCATAATTGGGCGGAAAACCAATGATGTTACAATTGGCCGAAGAATAGGAGTTCCACCCCTCCGGCAACGGATTGGCAGTTGTGTCCCAAGATTCGAACCCACTGTTTATTAACTGGTATTGCGCCTGCAACGTGGCTGTTCCGCAGAACAGGAGCAGACAGATGATGAAATTGGCTGTTTTATTCATAGTGATTTTATGTAATCGTTTTAAAATTGCAAAAATAATTATTTTTCCAATACGATTGGCCTGCAATGCTCACAAAACCTTCTCCCCGCTCTCCGCATCGAGCAGCAGGGTCTGTTTGGGCTGTAGCATCACCTTCACCTCCCGTCCGTTGCGCAGCCGGATGGTCCGTTCACCGCCCGATGCCGTGTGAATCATAAGCAGGCCGGAACCGGCAATCACCGCATCGCCCGCATCATCGTATATGTGGCATCCGGCATCGCGAAGGAGCTGCATCCACAATCCGTTGGTCATCAGCGGAAGAGCAAAGAAATAATCGTTGTGCGTCCGGTGCCGCACCACTGCTGCGGCCACACGTGAATCCGGAAGCGAATCGAACATGGCGAGCCGCTCCGCACCCTCATCCGTCACATGAAAGAAGGTCTGCCGGAAGGCCCGTATGCTGTCGTTCGTGTTCATGAAGATGGTCTTGCCCACCTCGGCAATCTTCGCCCCCTTCTGCAGGCTGTCGCCAAATGCCGCGCCGAACCGGATGTCGGGAATTCTGAAAGCGGAGAAGGTGTCGAGGCGCATCCCAGCAGCCTCGCACACATGGCGCAGATCGAGCCTCTTGCCGTCGTTGTAGCCTGGTGCCGTAAGCCAGATGAGGTTGCGTCCCTCCTTTGCAACATTTTTCCGGATCCACTGCCGCTGCTCCGCCGTCAGCAGAAAGCAGTTCACAAACACTACCGCCTTATATTGCTCCAAAGGCATCTGCGGCAGGTCCGAAAGGTAGCAGGTGGCGGCTGCAACTCCCGACTTGAACACCTCGATCGGCACCACATTCACCGATGTCTGGTCGGTGATGGGGTCATCCGTGTCGCGGGAGGCGGTATGGAAAAAGACCTTCGTGTCGAAGACCAGCAGCACGTCCGCAGGGCAATCCTGCTCATGCTGGAAATAACGCTCCTCCACCCTGTGCATCCGTGCGATATCCTCCATATATGCGGGGTCGTCCCACCAGCCGCTGCACATCAGCGGGCCGAAGTCGTAATACCACATGCCGCCGCCGCGCAAAAACGGACCCAGCACGAACTTTCGCAGAATCTGTATGCTCTCCTCCAGCGGATACATCTGCAAACCGCCAAGGTAAACATATCCAAGATGGGAAGGCTGGTCCATCTCGTCCAGCCACAATTTGCCGTGCAGGTTCACCGACTCCACCAGCCCGCGCGACAATGCAGGGCCGCCTGGGAGACGGCTATTCTTGTTGTAGGCCTGCGGCGCACAGAGAAAATCGATATACGGGGAGGTGAGAATATCCTGCTCGCAAAGGTGTCCGCCCGCCGCCTGGCGACCGAACAAAGAAAGGTAATAGCCGTAGAAACAGCCGATTGTCACCGGACGCGGCCAGTTTTCCCTCACCACCTTGGCAAAGCCCAGAACACTTTGCGTCACCACCTTGTGCTGGCATTCGTAATAGTCGGCCACAGCCTGCTCCTTTTGCGGGTCGCGGAAGATGCCGGCGGAAGTCTGATGCCGCTCCATGCCTGGGAGAGTTGCATTTTCAAAGGTGGCTGATGGCATATTCCAGGCCTTGCACAACGCCTTTTCAGTATGATATTTATCTTTAAGGAACTGGCGGAAAAATAGCTGCATCGGCTCCGAAACGTCAGGATCGTGCTTGACAAATCCCCACTGGTGATGCTCGCCGTTCAGGCCGTTGGCAATCTGGATTCCCATAACATGCCGCCCCTCGTCAGTCACGGCCAGCTGGCGGCAGAATTCGGCAACATTCCCCTCCATCCAGCGCTGCCATTTTTGGGAGGCGTAGCTGCAGCGCGGGACAGTGTTCAGATCCTGCCACAGATAGTTCTGGTGCAGCGGACGGTAAGGCTCAGGCTGGAGAGTGTCGTCCGCAAAGCGGCAGCATTCCTCCGGATGCTGTCCCAACCACCAGAAGGGCGGATTGACATGCAGCCGGAACATGACGGCGGCGTCGGGACAATGTTTCAGCACCCCCTGCACCTGCCTCCTTGCCTCAGTGATGTCCAACTCACCGTTTTCGGGCAGCATCTCCTCAAACCATATATCCAGCTGGTAAAGCTTGAATCCGGCCTTGGCGAACTGTGCGATGCTGTGCGATGGCAGAGCCTCGTAGGAGCGGTTACCAGTCGGACGGTCGGTCAGGGCATAAAACTGCGGGACTGTCGGCACACCGTTGATATACAAGGCGGGACGGCCCTTGTAGGGTTTCACCTCGGCACGCTCCACCGTCTGTGAAAAGAGGCTGCACGATGACACGAGCAAAAGCAGAAATAGTATCTGATTCTTCATAACCTGTTCTATTTGATTAAAGTATAGTGTTTGTCGCAATAGCGGTAGATGGCAATGTGGACTGTAACCAGCACCACTATCCATGCCGCCATGTATATGTATTTGTTAAAGGGAAACATCAGATAACCGATATTAATCACCAGTTGCAGTGTGGCATAGATTGTCGCAACAAGCAATTGCGGAATCTTGCACTCGTTGGCCAGCAGATGGAAAATGAAGACCCTGTGCGGATGGAAAATGTTCTGTTTAAGCCATAGGCGGCGGATGACGGAGAAGCCCGCGTCCGTCCCGTAGACCACCAGGAAGGTCATGTAGCTGATTTCTGCACCTGAATACTGCAGCAGCCGTCCGAACAGGTACACAATGATGACACCGAGCCCCACCGCCCCCACATCACCGGCGAAGCAGAGTGCGTGCCGCCGGAAGTTGAAGCCAAGGAACACAATGTCGGCCAGCAGCACATAGGTGATGATGTCCTGCGGAATAAACTCAACCACAAACATGTTGACAAACGAAAGCGTCAGCAGGGTGACAAGGGTGTAGAGTCCGGTCATGCCGTTGATGCCGTCCATGAAATTGTAGACGTTCAGTATGCAGACGGCGGAGAAGACCGCGATGAAGGATTTCCATCCAACCAGGTTGAACACGCTGAACTGGAACAGCACCAGGAACACACCGGCGGCCTGCACAAGCAGCCGGATATTGGGCTTGACGGAGCGGATGTCGTCAAGTATGCTGATTCCGGCAATCATTGTCATTCCGATCATAAACCACGGCCATATAAAGTGATGGCTTAAGAAAAACACCAGACATGCGGCGTAGAAGACAATGCCGCCGCCTCGCACCGTCCCCTCATGGTGGGAACTGCGCTCGTTGGGCATGTCGAGGATGTTTTTTCTTTTGGCCAGACGGTAATAGCCGAGTTCGACCGACAATAGGAATAAAAAGACAAAAAGTTCAATCATGGCTCTATTTTTTCAAAAGGTCGGCAATTTTTCCGAAATAACGCAGGCATTGAAGGAGAAAGCTGCTCGGCATCCCATGCTCACGTGCGCTCCGAAGGTGTTCGCGCATTATCTGCCACCTGGCGGAAAATCCGGATGATGAGGCACCTCCGTTCCGCATGGTCACGAAATCAAAGGGCATGTAGCGCGTGCAGATGTTCCCCACCCATATCAGACGGACAAACATGTCGTAATCGGCGGAGATGCGGTAACGGGTGTCGTACAGCCCAAAACGGTCAAAGCAGGTTTTGCGGGCATAGAACGAGGGATGCGCCGGCATAAGGCCGTAAACCAGCTTTTTGCGGGTGAATCCCGCAGAGGAGTAATGCCGCACAGTCCGCGCGGTGTTTTCAGGCTCCACATAGCGCACATCGCCATAAACGCCCTCCAATGCAGCATCGGAGGCAAAGGCGGCGGCCACACGCTCCAGCACATCAGGAGCGGCGAAGAAATCGTCGCTGTTCAGAATGCCGACGACCTCCCCTGCCGCCATGCGGATGCCCTTGTTCATGGCGTCGTAGATGCCGTGGTCCGGCTCGCTGATCCAGCGCAGCCTGCCGTTGAATTCCGGCTCCATGCGGCGGATGGTCTCCACGGTCCCGTCCGTGGAACCGCCGTCCACAACAATGTATTCCACATCAGGCCAGCTCTGCCGCAACACGCTCCGCATGGCCTCCTCCAGCGTCCCCACCGACTGGTAGGTGACGGTAATAACAGAGATTTTCATAGGGGTTACAAATCTATCGTTTCAGCCAAATGTAGGTTTCGCCCTCATTGAAGAACGAGGGTTCGATCAGACGTATGCGGGGCGAACGCAGCCTTGTGCGCAAGGCGTCGCGCAAGGCCGTGCCACGGTTGTAACCGTGTATCACCACAATCTTTTCCGCCTCCTTCGGAGCACGCCGGACAAATTCCCGCACCTCCGCAAGGGCGTCCTCAACGTATTTGCCGTGAATGTCGATGGTAAGCTCCAACACTTTTTCTATGAAAGAATTAGGGGGTGTAAAACAAAGCAGAAAGTGGACTACAGCCACTTTATGTATTTTCTCCTGATATTGGATGCCCGTTTGAGACAGTCCCTAATAGCCTGCATCAAATCCATATCAACCAATCCCAAGTCTTCCACTTCACATTGCATGGAATCGAGATATTCCTGTTCGTATTCATCAACCTCACTTCCATACAAAAATGTTGGCAAAGGGAATGAGAAAAAAGGAGTCACCTGCATTTTCGGACTGATGACGAAAGCATTCACATTGCTTTCTGGCAAATTGACACATCCGGATTCCACTGCGGCAAATGAAGGCACATGATCCTTGCTTGTCGGCAACGAAGCAATCATAAGTGTCCTTTCCATACGACGGAGCACAATGAAATACTTGGTCTTTGGAGTGTTGCCATTTTTGAACACAAAATTTGAAAACTTCAGCAGCTGGCCTTCCTGATACATGGCTTATTTGCGCATACGATTTGCAAAATCACGGATTTCCAATGTCTCCTCATACATGTTACGTGCATCGGGACAGAGACCTCGTGCCATATCTATCACAATGTTCGAGCTGTTTGCACGTTTCTGCTCAAAATCCTGCAGCAAACCGTGTTCCTTAGCTGTCTCATACCATAGCGAGCCTTCCTTGTGTGTCAAAGCAATGAGCGCCTCGGAATCCATGTCCCCATATTTTTTCATCACCTTCTCCATCACAGTGATGTCGTTGTCGGAAAACTCGTCATCATTGAACTCGCGGTCTGCGACAGGTGTGACACGGACACCCTGTCCGTTGAACTGGAGTGTGATGAAGTCGCCAAGTATGACAGGACCGTCAGAAAGCTCCTCGAAAACATCGACGGACACAGGACCAAGCCTCCATACCGAAAAAGGTATGCCCAGGAATGGTGTGTTGTACTGCCTGACAGACAGTTCTTCCATCAAGTACAGCAGCTTCAATATTTCTGTCTTGTATGGATACTTGGCGTGTTGTGCGATATACAACACGGTGTTACCTAATTTCTGCCTGCTTGGTTCCGAAAATCTGCACATATTGTCTTCAATTTATTATCTATACTAATGGAACGCATTTCATATTCAAAAATTGCCTTCGGCGTTGTTTTTTTCATCCCGCACCTCCGCAAGGGCATCTTCAACGTATTTGCCGTGAATGTCGATGGTAAGTTCGCGAGGCATGGGAAGGTAGGATGTAACGTGTATTTTGCCATTATGCGACAGACTCCATGCTCCTCAAAAAACCGATGGGACGTATCGGCTCCCGGACAGCGTACTGCTGTTCCATTTCGGAAAGCTTGTCATAGAAGGAATTCATCGTCTCCCCAAAGACATCATAACCGCGCTTTGCCTCATCCACGAAGTCCGCTGGCTTCTTGATGAACGTGGTGTATTGGCAAACGACAGAATCGTCCAGGGAAAAGACTTTCATGTCAAGGTTGTTCCTGTTGATCTGGTTCACCCACAAGGACCGGCCCTCATCTGTTATCTTCTCCCAGATGTCCAAAGAGATTAATTCAATTATGACAGCCCTGTATCCGGATGATTTTTTACACAATTTCAAATTGTTAAGGCTTTTTGAGGGGCGACTATTTAGTCGAACCTTAAAAAGCCCCTCTTGCCCGTTCCACGGCTACAGCCGGTATCCGGTTCACAGGAAGCAAAATTAATAACATGTCACAAAGTGGCTGGAAAATCCCAGGCCGCAACAGGGCAAAAAGATGCCTCATGGCTCTTTTGAAGTTGAAAGCGGCAGCTGACAGCATCACATTGATGTTGTCACCAAACACCCTTGCATAGTAGTTCCGGCAGAGCCTGTGGTCTGATTTCAGGTGGCCGATGACGGGCTCTATACCAGCACGTTTGCAGAACAGCTCGTGCTTCTTCCGTTTGATGTAGTAACTGTCACCCTTCTTCGGCACCCCCGGTATCACCACCTCCGTGTGCATCGAACGATTCCGACCACGGTATCCTCTGTCTCCGGCAAGCAGCTTCGGCCTACGACCAGTCAGACGCTCTGTCTGTTCAAGGCTGGCGTCAATCGTGTGGCCATCATACTCGTTGCGGAATGACAGGGCACCTACTATCAGACCGTTCCATGTCCGGACAATGGAGACTTTGTTCCCGAACTCGTATTTCTTGTGCTCCTTTCCTTTACTGATACACTGCACTTCCGGTTCATGGAGCGAATAAATTTTGTCTTTGCTGTCCCTCTTTTGCGACAGCACTCTGAAATACATGGCAATACTGTCGGCATAGCCCTCAAGCATGCCTCGCTTTTCAAGGTTGCGCTCCAGTTCTCGCAGCAGCCGTCTCGCAATAGTCTTCATCTTCCGGTCCGCCTTCAACGCCTTCTTCCTGTTCTTAGGATGGTTGCGGAAACGCTGGTCTCGGGCAAGCTCCTTCATCACAAACTTGTAGTTCTGGCGAATCGGAAACTTTAATTTGCCATTAATCTTCATCACCCTGCCGATAATCTTCCTGGTCAGTTTTGCATCTGTCGGAAACGTGACGTTCTTCTCCTGAACAGTTGAGTCGATGAACGCCCTGTCCGTTTCATCATGGTCATCGTTCACTCGCACACTCTCCTTCAAGATGAGTTCCATGCCCGATTCCCCGATACGCTTGCGGAACGCCACAAGTTCCGTCGGAGTGCATGGAACTCCAGTCTGAAGTTCCTGCTCCCCACAGAAATATTGGTAGTACACATTCTCCTGCCACTGCTCCACCACACTCTCGTCAGAAACATTGCGCACATGCTTCAGTATCAGCAGACCTACCATCCTCCGGATGGGCTTGCACGGACGTCCGTTGTCCTCACAGTAGAGAGGACTGAACGCCTCCTCGAACACACGCCAATCTATCTTGTTGGACAACAAATACAACGGGTGCTTCTGGTTAAGTTGGGATTCCAGGTTGAAAAACATTGTCTGCTGGTTGCTCCGTGTCGGTTTTGTGTACATGTTTCTGCAAGATTTATGCTGCAAAGATAACACTTTTTTGAATACAAAACATCATTTTTGACAACTTTTTTAACACAATTTCAAATCGTTGTGGCTTTTTGAGTGTCGACTATTTATTACAAAAAGTGTAACGCAGGAAGGGCGTGGATATTGTTTTTTTCAATGTTTTTTTTACATACCATACAATATGTTTAGGAAAGGTGCGATAATATCATATAATCCGAACAATATGAAAAATGCTTGTTTTACAACATTGGTTTTAGCCATAAACATTATTGTAATGGGATGTGGTAGAAACAACAAATCCCTGTCCATTACAGATTCCATCGATTTGGACGAATGGAACGCTGAAACGATGCACCTCATGACAGAAAAACTGCATCTGGATTCGATTTTGTCGGAATATTGGAAAAATGATTCTCCACCTATGATATCCATAACAGATCATAAACCTATAAATGATTATAAGGAAGAGATTCTATCTTTCTTGTCATTTAGAAAAGGAATTATACAAACACTGAAAAACGAATCTGATATATTGCAAGATAAATCTTTTTATATCATAGAATTCCAAGATTATAATCACACCGGATTCACACAATCCTTCAGTATAGTTTCAGACACCTTGACATCGTACCATTATCAATACAATCCAGATAAGGCTTGTTTTATCAGAAAAAAAACAACTGATCCAGTTTACATTGAAGAGCAACCATTGTTCCACTCGAATATTGATGAAATGTCTGTAATGACTGGTTTGAAAATAGTCACTTACATTTGTCTAAGTTCTGACAACAAAATTCATTATCAATTTAAAGAGCTGAGTGTGTGGTGATATTACGAATGAAATATCGCAAGATTGCCATCATCTTGCCGGTATCGGCAAAGTTGATGCGACTGACCGCACAGGACAACTTCAAGGCAATGATGGATTATTTTCGGATCTCAATCTAGGGGATATTGTTTTTTCATAAAAAAAGAGCCAATTCAATACAATAAAATGATTATTTTAGCATTTATTTTTTATGGAATACAAAGAATAATGTAAATATCTTATTGATAGTGTTTTTACGATTATTAAGAAATACATTTGGCGTAATTGTGGCAGCTGTTTGGCTCGTTTTGATGCGAATCAGGCGCCATTATTACAACCGGGACGGTGGCAGGCACCGTGTCCGTTTCAAGATGCCGGTCATCAACATCGGCAACCTGAGTACGGGCGGAACCGGCAAAACACCCCATATAGAATACCTCATTGAAATGCTCCGCAATGACCATACGCTGGCCGTGCTCAGCAGAGGTTACGGACGTAGCACCAAAGGGTTCTATTTCGCTGATCACCAGTCTGACAGCACTATTATCGGTGACGAGCCGTTGCAGATACACAAGAAATATCCACTCATACCTGTAGCCGTAGATGAAAACCGCGTGGAGGGTATCCGGCGCATTTGCAACACCTTGCCAGAGACCAACCTCATTCTGATGGACGATGCCTTCCAATACCTGAACATGAAGGCGGGTCTTAACATCCTGCTTACAGAATACAACCGCCTCTATCCTGATGACCATGTGTTTCCATGGGGGGATCTGCGCGAACCCATTACAGCGGCAAAAGAGGCCGATGCCATCATCATCACAAAATGTCCCTCGGTGCTGTCACGAATGCACGAACGAAACATCATACGTAAAATCAAGTCGAAACCGTACCAAAAAATATTCTTCTCCTACATGAAGTTCCTGCCGATTGTGCCGTTCAACCAGGCTGCGAAACAGCAGGATTTCGAGTTGAAAAGTGTGGTGCTGGTGACAGCCATCGCCAATCCGCAGCCGCTGATAAGCTACCTTAAGACCCAATACAAGGAATTCCAGATGCTTACATTCCGGGATCACCATCCATTCAGCAAAGAGGATATCCGTAAGGCACGCCATTATCTCAATCGCTCCCTCTCCCCCTACAAGGCTGTGATTGTGACTGAAAAGGATGCCATGCGACTGTACAACAAGGATCTGACACCATTTTTGACAGACATTCCCATTTACACCCTGCCCATCAGGGTGGAATTCCACTCCCCTTACAAAGATTCTTTCCACCAATTCATTCTTGACTATGTTGCAGCAAATTCGTGAAGCCTGCGCCTATATCCGCAGCTGTACTGACTCCCACCCAAAAACCGCCATTGTGCTGGGTACCGGACTGAACGGTCTGGCCGACCATATCCAGGTGAGTTGCAAAATCCCGTATTCAGCCATTCCGCATTTTCCTGTATCCACAGTCCAGGGACATGCCGGCAATCTGATTTTCGGCACATTGGGACAAACAGAACTGATGGTGATGCAGGGACGTTTCCACTATTATGAAGGCTATGGAATGCAACAGGTCACCTTTCCAATTCGGGTCATGAAGGCGATGGGCGTGGAAACACTGATACTTTCAAACGCCGCCGGAGGAATGAATCCAGATTTCCAAGTGGGCGACCTGATGCTGATTTCCGACCATATCAACTTTTTCCCGGAACATCCGCTCCGTGGCAAAAACGAGGAGACACTCGGTCCCCGTTTCCCTAACATGAGTGAGGTCTATGACAGGGAGCTGCTGGAAACTGCGGCCTGCGCCGCCCAAAAACATGGTTTGCGGTGCCACAAGGGAGTATACATAGGTGTGCAGGGACCGTCGCTGGAGACACCCGCCGAATACAGGATGTATAGGCTGCTTGGTGCCGATTGCGTTGGCATGTCCACTGTTCCTGAGGCAATTGTAGCACACCATGGCGGAATGAGGTGCCTGGGTATCTCTGTTGTAACAAATGTATTCCGGCCGGATACCGTCAATACAGATTCACATGAGGAGATTCTGGAAGCGGGCCGGAAATCCGAAGAGAGGCTGATTGACATGGTCAAGGACATCATTTCCCGACAATAGCCATGCGGTTTGCAGATGTCCTTGTACCGGATGCTGTCAAAAAACAGCTGATCCAAACAGTCCGAAGCAGGAGAATCAGTCATGCCCAACTGTTTTACGGCATGGAAGGAACACATGTGCTGGCACTTGCTCTCGCATACGCGCAGTACATCAATTGCCCGAACCGCACCGAAGAGGATTCCTGCGGTGTGTGTCCCTCCTGCCTGCAGTTCGGACAGCTTGCACATCCGGACCTCCATTTTTTCTTTCCGCACCCTGTAGGAAAAGATATCTCCTCATACAATTACTACAACGAGTGGCGTGAGATTTTCACAGAAACCAAGGGACTATTCTCACTTAACGACTGGTACAGGAGAATAGGAATGGAGAACAAGCAGGGAATTATCAACAAGGACGACATTGACCTGCTGATGCAGCAGACCGCGCTCAAATCATACGAATCAGAATACAAAGTATTCATAATATGGATGGTGGAGAAAATCAACAGTCAGATAGCGCCAAAACTGCTGAAAACCCTTGAGGAACCTGACGGCAAAACCCTGTTCCTGCTCATCACAGCCAATTATGACCAAGTGCTCAACACCATCGTTTCACGAAGCCAATTGCTGAAAATAAACCGGTTCAGCACAGATGAACTGGCTGCAGTCATACAAAGGGAAAAAAACTGCGACTACGACACCGCCCACCGTCAGGCTCTGATGGCCGAAAACGACCTGACAACCGCTCTCCGGATTCAGGAAAGGACAGAAACGGAAAACGAGCAGTTCGCCCTTTTCCAGGAGATGATGAGGTATGCCTATGCCCTCTATCATCCCATCCGTAACTTTGAATTCCAGTCCGTAATACAATGGGTTGGAAAAATGGAGGCGCTCGGGCGTGAAAACCAGAAACAGTTTTTACGCTATGCGTTGGGGATGA
>JAEEGK010011474.1_pt1 | contig 20246 bp, 13 predicted proteins | sample 8958771 | NCBI WGS metagenome assembly JAEEGK01 (sample SAMN16246547, study PRJNA631951) | gut metagenome | biome: gut microbiome; feature: rumen; material: SC-attached | host: Bos | place: Iran: Karaj | collected 2018-10
TATATAAATATAGTAATAATTAATATTTTTTAAAAATAATAAATAATAAAAATATTGTTGAAGATTTATATAAAAAAATGAATACTTCAAAATTCAAGAATGCATTAGGAGAAATAAAAAAAGAGCATTTTACAAACTGTAACGCGACAACAGTATCCACAGAGGGTCGTTATTTAGCCGTCAACGGAAATTTCCTCGCATTATCTTGGTCAAACCAGGGTGAAATTGTCGTCGTAGATTCATCCAGTTTTTGTAGTGTCAAACCCGATCAGCCTCGTATTAAAGGACGTCGAGCAAATGTCCTCGATCTCGAATTTAGTCCACACAGTTCTGATCTTTTAGCTGCTGCCTTCGATGACTGCATCGTTAGTTTATATAAAATCCCAGAGGGGGGATTAACCGAACATTTAACCCAGGAAGTCCAAATATATCAAAAACATATGAAGAAAGTGCCTTTTGTCACATTTAATCCAGTAGCTTCGAATGTGGTATGCACTGGTGCTTTCTTAGGAGATTTACATGTATGGAATGCCCTTACTGGAGACTCCTATGTAGAATTAAAAGCGGATGAAACCCCAACCTGTGTCCAATGGAGTCCTAACGGTACTTTAATTGGTGCCACTACCAAAAAAAAGACAATTAATATTTTCGACCCAAGAGCTAATAAATTAATCATGAACCATATAATCAATGAACAATTCCAAGCTTCGAAATTCGCCTGGCTTGATAATGAACAGTTCGTTACTTTAGGATGGACAAAGACAAAAGCGAAAATGATGAGATTATGGGATATAAGAAAAATCAAAGATGATCTTAGTGCTGAAAGTGAAGTAACCAGTATTAAAATCGATTCGTCTTCGACTGTAACTACTCCATTTGTTGATAGAGAATCGAAACTTGTTTATGCTATTGCCAAAGGAGAAGCAATGGTAAGAACATTTGATTATAGTACTGGACATTTTGTGAAAGGAATCGATTTCTCCTCGGGAGAACCGTCCATAAGCACTGTTATGTTCGATAGAAAATGCCTTGATTATAACAGATTAGAAGTTGATAGATTCGCCAGATATGTTAATAGTCATAAAGTATTTTATGTTTCTTATACTATACCCAGAAGAAATCCAGGGTATGACCCAACTTTGTATCCCCCTGTAGAGTGTGGGGAAGCAGCACTCACCTACGAACAGTGGGTTGGGGGCGAAACTGCTGAACCGATTAAAAAAGAAATTAATACTATTGAAAATAAATTTGTATCAAAAGTGGAAAACTTTGTTAAAAAAGAAGTTAAAGTTGAAGCTAAATCACCTGATTCTAAAATAAAAGAATTAGAAGGAAAAATTGCTGAAATGTCTGTTAAAATTAATCAATTAACTGAAGAAAATGCCAAACTCAGAAAACAAATCGAAGCAAAAAAAGCGCAAAAACAACAACAAACTCAAGTTCAAGAAGAACAACCCCAGGAACAAACAAATCAAATCGTTCAAGAAGAGCCACAACAAGAACAACCTCCACAAGAAGAACAACCACCTGAAGAACAACCCCAAGAACAAGTACAAGAACAACCACCTGTAGAACAACCTCCAGAAGAGCAAGCACAAGAACAACCACCAGAAGAACAACCTCCACAAGAAGAACAACCTCCACAAGAAGAACAACCTATTGAAATACAAATGCAAGTGGAAGAACAACCACCTGAAGAACAACCACAGGAACAAGCACAAGAACAACCACCTGAAGAACAACCACCAGAAGAGCAACCTCCAGAAGAACAAGCTCAAGAACAACCACAAGAAGAACAACAACCTCCTGAAGAACAATTACAACAAAATGAAGTACAAGAAGAGTAATAATCCAGAAGAAAATCAGGAATAAATTATTATTTTTAATTAAAAAAATATTTAAAAAAATGTAAAAAATATATATTAAATATTTATTTATAATTTATAAAATTAATCATTATTGCATATTTTTTTATTAGAATATAAATTCAATGTATTTTCAAATGTATTAGCTATAACTTCTTTATTCAAACCTAATTGATAAATTTTCATTTTAATTTCATTAATTTTATTTTTAATAATATAAATAGTACTAGTAATATTTTTAATATCATTATTAATGATATTAATATTATCTTTTAATTCTTTAATATTATATTTTGTTACATTTAAACTTTGTAAATAAAAATCAGATTTGTTTAAATAATTTTGAGTATTATTATTATAATAATTAATTTCATTCTCAATATCTTTTATTTTTTCTTTTAAAATTTTAATTTCTTTTTTTTCATTTTTATTTTCAATTTTTAACCTTTTTATATTATATTCCATAATTAAATTTTTAGTTGCAGTTAAATAATTATTTTCTTTTGAAATATCAATTAAATTTTTTTTTTCAATAATGTTATTATTAATATTATTATTACTATTATTAATTTTTTTTAAAATATCATTTTTTTTATTAATTTTTTCATTATAATTTTCTTTATAATTATCTTCAATTTTAGATAAATTTTTAGAGAAATTATAAAATTCTTCTACAGAAGAATTTTTTGTTAATATTTTTTTACGAATATCATTTTTAATATTATTTTTATTATAATTATTATTGTTATTATTTTTATTATTATTACTATTAAAATCATTAATAGTTGGTTTTGTTGATAATAAAGATCTTGAAGTAGATGAAATATTTTTATAATCATTAATTAAAAAACAACTATTATTAATAATTTTTTTATTATCATTATTATCAATATTATTCTTATTAAAATTTTTATTGATTTTTTTAAATGCATAAAATGAATTAGAAATTTTTATATTTCTATTTACAACATTTTTATTAAAACTCTTATTATTTTTACTAAGGCTTCTTAACATGTTTTAATATATTAATATTTTATTTATATATTTAATATATTAATTATATCTATAAATTTATGAAAAATAATAAATTTATTTTAAATTAAATAATATAATGACAACAAAAAATAAAAATTTAATAAAAGATATAATGAATAATTTTAGAGATGAAGATGAAGAAATTGATGATAATAATAATAATAGTTATAATAATGATAATAATTTTAATTCAAAATATGAACAATATTATGATAATAATACAGGAAATGAACAATATTATAACGCAAATAATTTTGAAAATAATAATGATTATAATAATGATGAAAATGAAGATGATAATAATAATAATAATATAGATGATGATATTGAAAATTCTGAAAATAGCAGTTATAATAATGATAATAGTCCATCTACTCCTAAATTAGCAATTAAAAATAATTTAATAGAAAAAAATAATAATAATAATCTCAATAATAAAACAAAAACGTATGTTACTTATGATAAAGAAGGAAATAAAATAATTACTAAAGAAGAAACAAAAATCTTTACTAATATTGAATATATTAAAACTAATAAAAATAATAATAATAATAATTATAATGATGATATTGAAGATCAAAGAGAATTGGAAAAAAAAAAAGAAGAATTAGAAAAAAAAAAAAAAGAAATGCAAAGACAATTAGATCAGCAAAATAAAAAACATTTAAATATAAATTCAGTTAAATTAAATAATAATAATAATAATAATTATAATAATAATAATAATAATTACAATTATAATTATAATAATAATAATAATAATATAATTGAAAATTTAAATATTTTAAAAAGTGAATTACAATCAGATAAATACGCAATAACAAATGAAAATTTTGATCAAATTCATTTTGATATGAATAATAATAATAATAAAACATATAGTAATGTTACATTTGATATTAATAATAATAATAATAAAATTAAAAAAAAAAATTCAATTCAACAACAAAAATCAAATATTAAAGATTATTTTCAACCTGCATTATATAATGACACTAATATGAATAATTATAAAAAAAGTAGTAGAAGTAAATCAAAAACTCATATTGAAGATGAATTATATGAAGATGCTATAAATAGAAGAAAAAAAAGAGAAAAAATAGATTTAAATATTGAAATGGATATTAAATTAAATGCATCAAGAACAAATATGATTGATGAAAGTATTAAAAAAGTTATAAAAAAAAATGAAAAAAATATTGATAATTCCGTTGATTATTTTTGTGATAAAGATGGTTTTATTGATTATTTTAATATCGCTCAAATTTTAACTGATTTAAATATTTTTATTGAGCTTTTAAAAGTTGTTAATAAAAATTCAAAAAACCCAAATGATAAATATAGAATAATAACAACTTTAAAAGAATTTAAATCTCAAATTAATTTAATAAATTCTAAAGAAGAACGAAAAGAAAAAGAATTAATTTTTCTTGAACAACTTTGGTTTACTTTTAATCCAAATCTTTTAAAAAATAATAATAATAAAAATAATAATAATAATAATAATATAAAAATAAAAAAAGAAATTTTTTCTCGCTTTTTAAAAATAATTTTTTCTCCAATTGAAACATCTATAAATGAATTAGAATCAATTTTAAATAGATTTATTCAAGCAGCTTTTTTTAACAATAATAATAGTAATGAATTGAGTAATTCAAGTAGTAATAATTTAAGTCCATCTTCAAATTCAATTACAAAATCTAATATTTTTTCCCCAATCACAGAAAAAGAAATTTCTTTTCAAGATATATGGACATTAAAAACATTAATAAAAAAATTTTTTGAATTAAAAAAAAATAATCTTGCTTATACAAAAACAAAAAATTTAAAAATAGATGGAAAACAATATATTCAAGATAAAGAAAAAGAATATACATTTCAACCTAAAATTAATAATAATAATAATAATTCTTTCATTAAAAATAAAAATTTTGATGATAAAATTAAATCATACAACGAAAGAGAAGAATTAAAAAAACGAGCATTAGAAGTATTAAAAAAAGAAGCTTTAAATGCAGAAATGGATGAATGTACATTTACACCAAAAATTAATCAAAATTATCATTATAATAATATTATTTATGATAATGAAAAGGAAGAAAAAGTTTATGATAAATTATATAAATATGCAAAAACAAAACAAGATAAACTTAAAGAAAAAATTAAACAAAATGAAGAAGAAAAAAAACAAATAGAAGATAAAGAAATCACATCTAAACCAAATTTAAATAAAGCTGATCTTGATAAAACTTTTAATAAAATTAATAATGATGATAAATTAAAACCAAAAGGATTTCAAAAATATGTTGAAAAAACCCGAAAAGGAATAATTGAAAATTTCAGAAAAAAATTTATTAAAGAAAAAAATCCTTGTGGAGAAAATTATGATAAAATTAAACATATGAATATTCAACCTTTTAATATTACTGATATTAGAAAATATAATGAAAAAAAAATTAAAGATCTTTGTAATAAAACAAATACTGAACTTGAAGATGATAATAGTGATAGTAGTGAGAATAATGATTATTGTAATTTACAAATAAAAGTTCCAAATGGAAGAGAAATTATTATTAAATTATATAAAAAAAGTGAGGCTGATAAAATTGCTGAAAATTTATGTAAAATTTATTGTTTGAAAGATGATATAAGAGATAAATTAAAAAGAGTAATTGAAGAAAAAAAAAGAGAAGTTTTTGATTACGAAGATGATGATGAAGAAGAAGAAGAATCATATGAAAATTAATTTATATAAATATTTAAATTTATGTTATATAATAGAAAAATTGATATAAATAGATAATTTTATGTTATTAATATTATTTATTTTAATATTATTTATTAAATGAAAAATTATTATGAAATTTTAGAATGTGAAAATTTTATTTCTTTTGAAGAAATTAAAAAAAAATTTAAAGAATTATTATTAAAATATCATCCTGATAAAAATAAAAATAATAATAATAATTATAGCAATAATAAATATGATGAAATTAAAGAAGCTTATGATTGTTTAAAAGAAAATAAAAATGAATATGATAATAAATTAATGTATTATTTAGAAGAATTAGATCATTCTGAAACAATAAACGTTTCAAAATCTAATAAACAATTTAAATGTTTTCAATGTGGAGGAATTAATAATATTAATAATATTATTTCAAATATAGATAATAATAAAATAAATATAATTAAATGTGATTTTTGTTCTTTAACATATAAATTAAATATTATATAAATAAATAATATAAATAATATAAATAATTAATTAATAAAATATAAAAAATATTTAAAAAATAATTTATTTTTTTAGACATGGAATCATTAGAAGAATTTAATAATCATTATAATAATAATAATAATAATAACAATAATGATAATAAAATAAAATATTTTGATAATATTGTGTTAGATAATTTCTTAGATGAAAATTATTATAAAAATAAAGATGATTTAATTTCAATGGGATTTGATGAAAAATTAATAAAAAAAGTTTATGTTTATTTATTTCCTAATTCAATAGAAGATGCTATTCAATTCATGACTGAAGAAAATGGAAAATATAATCATGATTTTACTAATAATAATGATAATATTAATAATAATAATTTATGTTTAGTTTGTGGAAAAGAAGAAAAATTTCATTGTAATTATAATAAATTTGAGAATTTTAGTTATAATAATAATTTTATATATGAAAATAATAATAATAACAATGGAACATTTAAATTAGATAAAAAAGATTTTATAAATAATAATAATAATAATAATATTAATAATAATAATATCAATAATAATAATAAAAATAATAATAATGTTATTATGAATAAAGAAAAAGAAATTAAATTAAATCATTTAAATATGAATTATGATGATATTAAAAAAAATATGAATTATAATTTTTTAGATAATAATGCTGAAAATGATAATGATAATAAATTATTTGATGATGATGATGATGTTGATAATAATCATAATAATTTTAGTTTTGGTAATAATAATGATAATAATAATAATGATGATGATTATAATATTGAAAATGAAGATATTGAATTACAAAAAAGAATTGAAGAACAAATTGAAAGAGAAAAAAAGCAAAAATTAGAATTAGAAAATAAATTTAAAGGTATTGAAAAAATAAATAATGAAAATATACAAAATTATGAAAATGGATTGAATAAAAATAATGGAAAAAATTCAATAGAAATGAAACAAGAAAAAAAAGATAATAATATTGGAAATTTGTTACAATTTTTTGATGATAATAAAAATAATATAAAATCAAATAATAATATTATTATTAATATTAATGAAAATAATAATAATAATATTATTATTAATAATAATAATGAAAATAATAATACTAATATTAGTAATAATGAAAATATTAATAATAATATTAATAATAATGAAAATGTTAATAATAATATTTATAATATTTATGATTTTAATAATAATAATAATAATAATAATAATAATAATAATAATAATAATAATAATAATAATAATAATAATAATAATAATAATAATAATAAAAACATCAACAATTCATCATCAAATATTAAATTAAAAACAAATAATAAAAAGAAAAAAAATATAACTATTTTAACAAAAAATAACTTATATAATCCTTTATTAAAAAGAAAAATAGAACTTCTAAAAAAAGAACAAGAAAAAAAATACACATTTAAACCCAAAATAAATAATAACTACAATTTTACACAAGGACTTTCATTTTTAGAACGTCAAAATATTTATAATAATTATAACAGTAATAATAACAATAACAATAATATTAATAATTACAATCATTCATCAACAAATTCAAATTCAAATATTATTAATAAAAATTTAAATAATAATAATAATTTAATAAAACAATCATTTAAATCAGAAAAACCAAAAAGTCAAAATCAAAGAAAATTTATTTCAAATAGCATTAATATTAATAATAATAGTAATGAAATTAGTATTGATAATAGTAGTTCAAATACATTTAATAATCGAATTACAAATCATTCGACTTTTATTAATAATAATAATAACATTTTTAATTTAAAAAATAATATAAATTCTAAAATTCGATTAAATAAAAATTCAGAAATTTATTTTAATAAAAACAAAAAAAAAGTTTTTTCTAAAATTTTTAATTTATTAGATAATGATGAAGATGATATCATTTCTTTTACTACTTATAATACAAAATCTTTGCCTTCAAAAATTATTAATATTATTTCACCTATTTTAAATCAAATGGTTAAATTTAAAGGTCATATGACAAAAGAAGATTTTATTAATAATATGGAAGATTTATATAAAGATTTAAATTATAATGAAAAAAAAATTATTTTTGATTTTAATTTCGATTTTGATGTTGATAGTAATAATAATAATAATATGAATGTTAGTAATGGAAATAATTTTTATGATAATTTTTTTAGTAATAATAGTAATAATAATAATAATAATGTTTTTATAAATAGTAAAACAAATAGAAATAGTAGAAATAATAGTAATCTTAGTTTAAAAAATGCAAATGGTAATACTAGAAATAGAAGTAATTTAGAAAGATTTATTACTGCAAATAATTCAAATTCAAAGAAACTTAATAAAATTATTAGATATGATTCTTTACATAATGAAAATAATTCTAATTTAAATAGTAATCATAGTAATAATAATGTTTATATTATAAATTATAAAAAAAATAATAATAATAACAAAAATAATGGAATTATTGAAAATGCAACATTTAAATATTATAGAAATAATATAACATATGATTATTAATATTTTATTATTTGATTTATATATAATAAAGAAAAAAATATATTTTTTATATATTTATTTTAAAAATAAATATAAATATATTACTATAAATACATATTGCAATTTATTTTATTTTTATTATAAAATTATTTAAATAGATTAATAAAAATAAAAAATTATATTATTATATATAAAATAAACATTTAATAAAAAAATAATTAATATAGAAAAAAAAAACATTTTTTATTATTATTAAATGACAGACATTTTATTTATAGGTCACACCACTAAAGATGAAATAACAATTAATAATGAAACACAAAAAATTCCGGGAGGTGGTGTTTATTTTGGTAGCATAAGTGCAGGTTATTGTAGAATGCATAATAATTACAACAATACATTAGAAGTATTAACAATAGGAAATCCATCTGATTTAAAACAAACTGAAAATGAAATGGAAAAATGTTCTATTAAACTTCATATTATTCCAGATTCTTATACAACAACTTTTTGTCATTCTTTTATAGATAATGATCCTGATAAACGAGTATCAAAAATTCCATGTTTAGCTCGTTCATTTAAATTAGAAGATATTGAAAAATTCAAAGCGAAATTTTTTTATATAAATCCATTATTTTATGGAGAAGTTCCTCATTATTTATTTAAAGATTTAAAAGAACGTTGTGAATTATTATCAGTAGATGCTCAAGGATTATTAAGGAATTTTAATAACGGCGAAATTTCATTAAAAGCTCCAAAAGAATTGCCAGAAATATTAAAATATGTTGATATATTAAAAGTTGATATCGCTGAAGCATTAAGTTTAACAGATAAAAATGATTGGGAAGATAGTTGTAAACATTTATTAAAAATGGGTCCCTCATATGTGATATGTACTAGAACTGATGAAGTGAGTGTATTAGTTAAAGAAGGAGAAGATAACGTAAAAATATATACCTCTACTTTTGGGGAATGGAGTCTTATAGGAAGAACAGGTAGAGGGGATACTATTTCCGCTGCGTTTATTTTGATGCATTTTATTAATAAAATGAATATTCAAGATGCTTTGGATTTGGCTGCCAAAGCGACTGGAAAAAAAATGATGCATGCTGGAGCTGCAATAAAAGAAGATTTTGAATAATATTTATTAATTAAAAAATAATAATATAATAATATAATTATTTTATTTTTTATCATTTTTAAATAATGGTTAAAAGAATCATTGTTCGTGGGATTAAAAAAAAAATTACCAATGGTCCTAGTAAAAATTACATAACTCGTAATGAAGCACTTAAAAAACTTCAAATTCATCTTTCAGATTTTCGTCATTTATGTATTTTAAAAGGAATTTTTCCTAAAGATCCACCTCGTTTTTTTAAAGGATTAAATAAGACATATTATTTAAAAAAAGATATTAAACTTTTATCAAATGAGGAAATTTTAAGAAAATTTCGTGAAATAAAAGCATATTCAAAAAAAATAATAAAAGCAAAGAAAAAAAATGAAAAATTCGATTTAAAAAAATTAGAAGAAAATAAACCTTTTTATACATTAGATAAAATAATAAAAGAAAGGTATCCTCGTTTTATAGATGCTTTACATGATTTAAGTGATGCTCTTTGTTTGATGGAAATTTTTTCAAATTTTCCAAAATACGAACTTTTAAAAATCGATGAAAAAAAAGTTTTTTTATGTAAAAAATATTTACGTGAATTTTATTTATATAATAGTGTTTGTTTAGGTAATATAAAAAAAGGTTTTATAAGCATAAAAGGTATATATGTTAATGTAGAAATAAAAGGTGAAAATATAGTATGGTTGGTTCCTTATAATTTTCCGCAGAAATTGAGTTTTGAAATTGATTATGAAATTATGAATAATTTTTTAGAATTGTATTTAAATTTAATGAAATTTGTTAATTTCAAATTATTTAAAGAAATTGGATTAAAATATCCACCCCCTGAAGAAAATTCAGATTTACCTTTTTTTGGGTTTAATTCTTTGAATTTAAAATCTTTTCAGGAAAAAATAGAAAATAATAATAATAATAATAATGAAGAAAATATTATTATAGAAAGTGAAGAAATAAATAAAATAAAAAAAATCGAAGAAGAAAATTTAAAAATAAAAAATTTATTTAAAAATTATGTTTTTTTTATTGGAAGAGAAATTCAATGTAAAGAAATTTTCCAAATGATTATTCAATCTTGCGGAGGAACTTTTTGTGATGAATCTGAATATTCATGTTATAATTCAGAAGTTGAGCATATAACTCATTTTATAACAGATAGACCTGAAAATGTGATAGATATAAAAAAAAATAAAGAATATGTTCAACCTCAATGGATTTTTGACTCATTAAATAATAGAAAATTAATGCCTACGAGTGATTATTTTCCTGGAAAAAAATTGCCTCCTCATTTTAGCCCATTTTATGAAGTCGATGAAAAGGGAGATTATGTTTATGATAATAATGAAGAAAATGAAGAAGATATTAATGAAGATGAAGATAAAAAAGAATTAACTAAAGAAGAAAAAGAATTAAGAGAAATGATGATGACTAATAATAAAAAAAAATTATTGGCTAAAATTAGAGAAGAAGCTCAAAAAAAAAAGAAACAAAAAGTTAAAACTATTAAAAATAAAAAAGTATCAAAATAAAATTGAATAATTAATAATATAATAATAATATAATAATAAAATACATTATTTTATACATAAAATAATAATAATATAAAAAATGTAAAAAAAAATTAAATTTCAAAATCATTTTCCATAAACGTATCAAAACCCAAATCTAATATTAATTTACTAAATCCTCTTATAAAATTAACACAAAAAAATTCCAAAACACTTACGAGCACATAATCATCATTTGTATTAGAAACATCAATTTCTTCCATATCATTCGAAGTCATTTTCATTAATTCAAAAAAACTTTGAAAATCAATTCCATGAGTAGTACTAACATTAAGAACATTATATAAGTTCATTAGTACTTGTCTATCAATATATTTATTTGGATCCGGATTTTCTTCTTCTTCACTTTCTAAATTATTATAATTTGAATCATTATTTAAACTTATGCTTATGCTTGTGTTATTATTATTATTATCATTGTTATTTATTATTACTAATTTTTTTATCCAATTTACAAAATCTCTTTCACCTTGTTCGCTACAAACTTTTTTCCACATTAATAATGTAAAATATGCTTGAATTTGGGCGGAAAATTCATAACGTTTGTATTCTTTTTCTTTTTCTTCACATATTTTAGATAATTTTGAGAAGTCTTTTAATGTGAATAAACCATCTTTATCTTCGTCTAAAAAAAATAATGTTGGAACATGACATAAATTTATTTTATATTCTCCGTTGTCATCTAAAACACTCATTTTTAAAATAGATGTTAAATTTATTTTTTGCTTATTATTTGAAACTCGATTGAATTCTTCTGTGAAAATATTATCTTCGATTATTTCTTGATTATTATTTAAATTTTGAGTGTTTTGAGAATCGAAATTTAATTTTGTGTTGATTGGTAAATTTTTCATTTAAATTATATAAAAAATAATTATATATATAAAAAAAATATAAAATGATAGTATATATATATTATATATATATAATTTATATTATTTTCAATATTAGTTATATTTTTTGTATATGTAAAATTATAGAATTAGATATAAATAAATATAAAAATATTTCTGAAAATAATAATAATAATTTTTTTGATAAGTATTTTTTTAGTGATATTTATATTAATATTGAATTAGGAAGTAATAAACAAAAAATTCCTTTGTTTTTATTTCATTCTAGATATGAATTATCAATAGGAAATTCAAATACTTCAAATCCGTTTAAATTTAATGATTTTGATTCAAATTCTTATAATATTTATAATTATAATAAAACTCCTTATGAATATTATTCAATGTTCAATGAATATATTTGGGGTTTTAATGCAAGTGATAAATGTAAATTTTCAAATAAATTAATATATAATAATTTTAATTTTTTAAGTGTTAGTTTATATAATAAAAGTTTTATTAAAAATTATGAACAAAAAAATTTTTTGGGTTTAAAATTAAAACCTAATTTAAGAGAAATTGTTAAATTTGAATCGTTTAATTTTATAAATCAATTAAAAATTAATAATTTAATTAGTGATTATGTTTATTATTTTAAATTTAATAAAAAATTTATAAATTTTAAAGGAAAATTTATAATAGGTGATTATCCTCATAATATAAATAAAAAAAAATATAGTAAAATTAATCTCAAACAAAAACAAAATGGAATTTCTACTGAAAGTTTAATTTGGGAAATTGAATTTGATAGTATAAAAATATTAAATTTAGAATTTAATAATGAAAGATGTTTATTTCAAATAGAAAATAGTTTTATTATTGCGAATAGAAAATTTTATAATTATATAAAAGAAAATTTTTTTAATGTTTATATAAATAATTTTTTTTGTGATGAATATAATAATTATAAAAATATTGTTGGAATAAAATGTAAGAAAAAAATAAATATTATTAATAAATTTAATAAATTAGAATTTTATATAAAAAGTGAAAATTATACTTTTTTTTTTGATAATAAAGAATTATTTTATAGTGATGATAATTATGATTATTTTTTAATTACTTTTAATATAACAGGAAGAAATTGGATTTTAGGAAAATTTTTTTTTGATAAATATGAAATTATTTTTAATCAAGATTCAAAAATGTTTTATTGGTATGATAAAAATAATAAAAATAGTTATTTATATATTTTTTATAATTTTATTTTAATATTTGTTTTAATTATTATTGTTTTTATATTAATTTATGTTATTTATAAATTATTAAAAAATAAACCAAGAAAAAAATACGCGAATGAAATGGATGATGAATATAATTTTGAATATAAAAGCGTATTTGAAATGTCAAAAAATAAATAAAAATGTTTTTATAATAATATTTAATAAATAAAAATATTTTTAATTTATATTTATTTTATTTATAATAATTTTTGATAATTTATTAATTTTAATATAAACAATAACTATCTCCTTGAATCATTTTAATATATTCATTTGAACATGAATCATTTACTTCATTCATTAATTTTTCCCAAAAACCGATGTGTTTTTTATCTAATTTAATAAATTTTTCATTAAAAACTTTTCTTTTCTTTTTTAAATAATCTAAAATTACTTTTTTCATATAAGGTTCATTATGATTATATCTATTAGCAAAAGCATAAAAAACATTCATAATTTTTTTTGAATTTTTTTCATTAATTATACCATCTTTTTCCCATTTATTAATACATTTATCAAGATTTTTAAATAATTCATATATTCTTTTTTTAATAGGTGTGAGTCTTGAAGAAATACTTTCTCTTCTTTTTCTTCTAAAAATTAATTTCGTTCTTAATTTTTTAATTGAATCTTTAATATAAGGAAAATATTCATATAAAAAAATAACATCTTCATCTGAACTCATATTAGGAAATTTAAACTTATTATTTAATATAAAATTACTTTTATATATTTTATTCCAAGGATAAACATAAATTGATTCAACTGGATTATAAAAATTTTCATCAAAAACTTCAGTTTCATATTTAGTTTGAGGACTTATAAATTCTGGAAGATTTTTATATGCATAAGTATCATTTTCTCTAAAATTCCTACTCATAAAACTTACTATGGTATGATCTCCATCTTTTGCCTCTTGATATGCTATAAAATATAAATTTCTATGAGCTATATCATCATAATCTAAAAAACCTAAATACTCTCCTGTCACAAAATCAAGACCTGTATTTCTGGCAAATCCTGTTCTTTCGTTTTTTAATTTGTGAACTATTGTTATTCGGGAATCTGTTTTTGCGAATTCATCTAAAATTGTATAAATTGTAGAATTTGATTTGTCATCTACTAATATCATTTCAATTTCAGTTAATGATTGATCAATTAAAGATGTAATTGATACATTTAAAATTTCTGGATCTAAATTATATATTGGAACTATAATAGAAACTTTTGGAGGAAATGCTAAGTTAAAAACAATATTAAAAGTTTGTATAAAAATTAAAAAAATTAAATATTTCATTTAAATGATAAAAATAATATTTAAAAGTAATAAACAAATTATTTTTAATGTTTTATTTAAAAGAAATAAAAATATTAATAATATTTAAAAATATTATTAATTGATATTTAAATTTGTAATATTTAATCAAATATTTAATTTAATTCTAAAAATATTTTATTATAATGAAAAAAAATTTTGTTTCAGGTTTTAATAAAATGAAAATATTAAAAGGAAATTTTAATCTTAATAAAAAAGAATACATAATAAATGTTTTATGTAATAAAAAATTAATGGAAAATATTAATGAAGAAGATATTTTATATGAAAATGATAATAAAATACCTTTAAAAGCCTTTCGTTTATATAAAGCAAATAATAATGAAAAAAAAACACATAAAATAAATTTTACAGAAATTTTAAATCATAATGATTTATTTGATAAATTATCAAAAGAAGATAAAAAAGAATTTAATAGAATAAAAAAATTAAAAATTAGAAATTTATTTAAATTAAGAAATAATTCAAATCTTAGTTTTATAAATAAATATAAAAAATATTTAGATACTCATAAAACAAAAATAATTAATAATACAGAAAAATTAAATAGTAATAATGATAGTAATAAAATTAAAATATTATCAAATACTAATAATAATATATTAAATTCTTATATTCAAAATGTTAGAAATAATTCAAATTCAAATAAATCAATTAAATTTTCAACTTCATCAACAACAATAAAATCAATGTCAATTTCTCCATACAATTCAAAAAAGAAATCAATTAATTTACAAAAAACTTATGTTAATAATAATTATTTAACTCCTTCAAACAATAATAATAATATATTAATAACATCAAATAATAGTAAAGAAAAAAATATTAAAATTTTATATAAAAATACAAATTATAATAATAATTTTAATAGAAAATATTATTCTACTCAAATATCAAATAATGTTTCTCTTTCAAATATTAATAATGATAATGCTTTAAAAATAACTGAATATGAAAAGAAATTTGATAAAGTTATTAAAAAAAAAGATATAAAAAATATATTAAAAAAAATTAAATTATTAGAACTAAAAGAAGATGTTAAATATTATGAAAAATCATTAAATTCTGACCCAAATTTAGAAAAAAAAAGTTTAAAAAATATATGTAATTATATTAGACCTTCATATAAAAGTTGTGATGTAGTAAATTTTAATAAAACAAATTATGATATTAAAAGTGGTTTGAAAATATATTTAAATAATCCAAAAGTAAATCATCCAAAAAGTTATAAAAAAAGATTTAAAAGTTTTGATAAAATATTTTATGAAAGTAATAGAAAAAAAGAGCAAATTAAAGATAAAATATATTTTGATATTAAAAAATATAAAGATAATAATTTTCATCAAATTTATTATAGAAATTATTTAGAAAAAAATAAAGATAGAAAAGATTGGATAAAAGATAATTTTAAATTTTTAAGAGATGAAGTAATTAAATATTCTCAAAATAATGGACCTTTTATTTATAATGAAAATGGAAGTGGAAATTATATAGAAAGTCATAAAAAAATTAAAAAAGGGGAATTAATATATAAACAATCTATTTTAAAAACTAAACAAAATTATTATATTGATGTTCAAAAAAATTTTGAAATTATGCAAAAAAATAAAAATAATGATATTATAAATGAAAATTATTTAAAGAATAAAAAAAATTTATGAGTACATTATTTTTTTAAATGAAATTATAATATAATTTTTTTAATATTTATATATTCTTTTTAATTGTAAATTATAATTTATGATAGATTATTTTTAAAATAATGAAATAATATTATAGATTATTTTTTGTATTTATTAAATTAAAAAATGATTAGATTAATTTTTTCATTTATTTGAATGTATTGTCTTAATTTAGTATTTAAATTTTTCTTAAATCAAATTTTAATATTTTAAATATTTATAAGAAATTTATTATTTTATTTTAATATTTATTTAATATATTTAAATAAAGTCAATAATTCTAATATTTTAAATTAATTAATTTTTTTGAATTATTTTATTAAAATAAGTTTTTAAAATAAAATAGATTATATTATCACTCTTTTAAAAAATATTTTTTAATTTTAAATTAATTTTAAAATTAATTTTTATAATTTATTATTAAATAATATTTTTAAATTATATTTTTATATCATATAAATAAAATAAAATAAATATATTATTTATTTACAATATTCAAAGATAATATAAGTATAATTAAAGTAATAATAATAAAAAATAAATATATTTTTTCTCTTTTGAAATCCATTATTTTTATATCATAATCAAATATTTTTTTATTCATATTTTTATAAAAATTTTTTTCATTTTCTTTAATATTAATATTTTTTAATCTTTTTAATAATATATTATAAAACAAAATATTAACATCTTTACATTCATTTAAATTAATTATATAATCAACATTTATTTCTTCAATTTTAATTTTTTGAAAATGATTAATTATAATTTCCATATTTACAAGATCTTCTTCTTCATTATTATTAATTTTTAATTTTTTTTTTATTAAATTGAATTCATATACAATAATATTAGAACAAAAAAAATATAATTGTCCAATATTACATGTAATTAAATAATCTAATATTCTAAATTGATTAAATATATTATTATTATTATGACAAAAATATGTCATTATCCAAGAAAGACTATAATAAGGTTTAGTTCTTGTTAATTTATTTAATAATTTATTAGATTTTTCTTCAATATAATCACAACAATCATTTAATATATCAAGTATTAAATAAAAACTTTCATGCCCTTTTTCTGCTATAATATAATATAAAAAATATTTAGAAAATAAATTCATATAATATACACCTTCATTATATCCAAATAATATAAAAAAATACAGACATATTTCATTATAACCTTGATAATAATCAAAATTTTTATAATTTTCTAATGATTCTTTTATAAATTTTTTGAGTTCATTTAAATAATTATTTATATCAATATTTGAAATTTTTATTTTATTTTTATCATAATTTTTAATTGAAAAATTATTGTTTACTATTTTATGTAAAATTGAACGTTGGCAATCTGCATCAACAGTAGAATCATAATTTTTATTTTCTATTAAAATATTATTATTATTATTTAAGTCATTGTTTTCATTTTTTAAATTATTTAAAATATATTTATAAATTTTTCTTCTATTTTCCATATTAATAAATCCTCCTTTTTTCATAGAAATTTCATGTAATATTTCAATATTATTATTAAAATCATTATTTTTTATATTATTATCAAATAAAAAATTAATTTCTTTTTCCCTATTTTTTTTAATATAAGATAAATTTTGAAAAATATATTCATCTTCAATTTTTTCTATTTTTTTATTAAATTCATCAATAAGCATAAAAAATAATTATTTTATTATTATATTTAAATTATAATTAATTATGAAAATAAATTATATTATTATAATTTTTTAAAATTTAAATTTCAAATGAAAATATTATGGAAATTCTTATCAAATAATAAATTTCATTATTTATTAATTATTTTAACTTTTTTCTTTTCTTTACATAGTTTTTTTTTAAAAAATAAGAATTTAAATTTAGATAGCATTTTATTTAAAATATCAAATAAATCAAAAAAAAAAAATATAATAAATAAAAATTTATCTACTCCCGCTTTCAATAATAAGCATTCTAATATTATTCTTTCAGTTATAATTCCTTTAAATGACATTGAAATTAACAAAAATAGTAATAATATAGATTTGCCCTTTTTAGAAAATTTAGTTTTAGATTTAAAAAAATATAATATTACAAAATATGAGTTAATTTTTATTATTGATGAAAAAAATAATAAAAATTTTGATGAAGAATATTTAATAAAAATCAATAATTTTATAAATATTACTAAAATATTTTATGTTTCAAAAAAAAAATATTTAGGTTCAGGAAATATGTTATTAAATAGCTTAAAATATGCCAGAGGAGAATTTATTATGTTTTTAAATGAAAAAATTTTAAATTATAATTTCATTGAAAAAATTATAAAAAATCCAAATAAAAATATTATTTATTATGGCTATAAAGATAACTATACTTATATAGAAAGAATTTTTAATTATTATGCAAAAAAAAATTTAAATATTGATATAAATGATTTTTATTCTAATATAATAATAATGACCAAAGAAGATTTGAAAATAATATTTAATGAATTAACTTCTATATTTAGTTTTCAAATTAAATATGAAATTTTAAAATTAGCGAAAAAATATTATATTAATATTCAGGAATTTGAATATAATATAGAAAATAATAAAATTAATGATTTTAATAACTATTTTAATAAATTTAAAATTAGGGAATTTATATTTTTTTTTAAAGATGTTTTAAGAAATTATAAATAATTAATAAAATAAAAATAATTTAATTTTTAAAATAATTTAATAATATTAATTTTTTGGTTTTAATATGAAAATATATTTTAAATTTAATTATTATTAATTTTATGGAATATAATTTTGTAAAACATCAAAAATTGTTGTCAATATTTTTAACAAAAATTTTTGTTAGTATGAAAAATAATTCAATAAAAACTCCAATTTTATTAATTATTTCAAATTTATTAGAAAATGCAGATAGAATAATAATAGTAGATATAATATTTAATTATAAAAGAACATTTATAAATTTATATTATCCAATATATTTTTTAAGTCCTTTTTTTTATTTTGAATATATTAATAATAAACTTATAAATAATAAATATTCAGTAATGCAAGAATCAAGATATGAAAGAGATCAAATTTCTAAAATTTTAATAAAATATTTTAATACAAATGTTTATGAACAAATATATTTTAAAGATTTGAAATATGTTACAATGATTTTTATAGGAATTTATTTTATATTTTTAATAATTCTAACTATAAAATCAAATAAAAATGTGTATAATATTATGAAAAAAATATCAAATATTTTTATATATATATTCTTTTGTTCTTTAAAATATATTTTTTGTTTATTATTTTGTAGAAAAATATTGGTTCAATTTTCAGATGATTTTGAAAAAATAAATTATAATTATATAATATATGTAATTTTGATGTTTATATATATAATTAATTTATATTTTTTTTATTCAATATTGATATATTCTTATTATTATAATGAAATTATTTATTTTTTACAAAAACCAATTTTTATATGCAATTTTTGTGAGATAATTATAGGAATTATTATATTTATTATAAGATTTAATTTAAAATATTCAATTTTATTTCAAGTTTTATGGGTAATTATAATTTTTTATATATTTTATGTTAAATTTACTTTATTTAAACAAAAATTACATTTAACTAAATATGATATAATTGAATATTTTATAAATTCTTTTGTTTTTTCTTTATTTGTATCAAGATTTATTTCAGTTTTTACTATAAAAAAATTAATGCATGAAAA
>JAEEGK010011475.1_pt1 | contig 20245 bp, 11 predicted proteins | sample 8958771 | NCBI WGS metagenome assembly JAEEGK01 (sample SAMN16246547, study PRJNA631951) | gut metagenome | biome: gut microbiome; feature: rumen; material: SC-attached | host: Bos | place: Iran: Karaj | collected 2018-10
ATCCCCATTTTACTTAAAAAATAAATTTTAAATTCCTATTCACTAAATAAAATAATATTTTTTTATTATATAAATAATTCATTTTAATTATAAATAACTATAATTTATTTCAAACAATTAAATATAAAGATTTAATAAACTAAATTCTTTATTTTAAAAAAAAGAAATTATTTTATATATTTTAAAAATATTTTTAATGTTCAAAAATTAATAATTCATTGAATAATAAAAGTCTCATTAATCAATCCTAAAAGATTAAAAAATTAAAAAACTCAATATTAATACATATATCTCTATTTACTTTTCAAAAATTCATATTTAATATTTGATTTAAATGATAATATGAACTAACCATTGATTATTTTTTTGTAAAATACATTCTTCACAAATTTCAAATTTACATTCTTCGCAATAAGCACTTTTAATATCTAAAGCAAAATTTCTTTGACATAAACTACAACTCCAATAATAAAAATTATCTAAATTATTTTTATTAGCAAACTTGATATGATCATCTTTAACAATACTTAAAGTATGTTCATGTATTTCAGATTCGACTTCATCATATTTTTCATATTTAGATTTTTTTTTATTCATATTAATAGAAATATTAGAACCTTTATTTAATTGTTTTGGACACATAATCAAATGATTATCATAATTTTCATATTTAATTACTTCTCCACATTTTCCACATTTAAATAATAAATTTGATAACATTGATCTTATCATTCGACTTTCTTTAAATGACATTCCTGAACATTTAAATGGACATGTATGAGATTGAATTAACCAATTATCTATACAATTTTTACAAAAACAATGTTCACATTTATTACATTCCATTGGATTCCATACTATATTTTTACAAATGTTACATATTGATATTTCATCTAATGCTTGAAGTAAATTTTTATTTAATACTGATTCTGGGTCTAATATTACTTTAGACATTTAATATTTTTTAAATTTATTTTTTTTAATTATATAATTTTTAAAATTTATTATAATATATTTTTTCAAATTTATAAATATATTTATATATATGTGATATATTTTTGAATTATTTTGATGATAATTTATATTTTTTAAAATGAATCGTTTGAAAAATTTGATCTAAAACTTATTCTACTTATTTCATTAAAACTATCTGGAAATTTTGATATATTATTTGGATTATTATAATTATCAAAACTCAATAATTCAGATGCAAATAATTCAGTAGTATCTTTTTTATTTATTTTTAATTTCAAAATTGGATTTTTAATATTCATATGTTTTTTAATATCAATAATAAGAGATTTATACTCATCTAAACAAGAAAATTGAAAAACAAAAATAATAAATGGTGAAATATCACAATAATTAATAAGAAATAAATTACTTTCATTTAATTCAAAAGTAGAAAATTTTTCTTTTAGAATTAATTCATCAATTGAATTAATAGAATCTAAATTATTATTAGGAGAAATTCCTAATAAAATTCCATCAGTTTCACCAATGAAATATGCATAATCATTTTCTTTTCCTGAAATTTTTCCAATAAATCCTTTATTTCCTTGTATTTTAAAAATTGAAGATAAGTTTTTTAAATAAATATTTTTTATTGAATTTTTACCTAATTTAACTTTGACAAAAAATAGACAATTAACTCCTTCATTATATTTAAAATATTGTCCTTGATAATCATATAAATTATTTATTTTTTCATTTTTAATATCAGTAATTTTAATAAAGCATTTATTTAAAATTTTTTCTTCTTCTATTTCATTATTAAAATTAATTATATTTATTTTTCTATTAAATAAATTATATTGATTTATAATTTCATTAAAAGCATTCATAATATTTAAAGACGATAAATTAATTTCTCCTGCATTTCTTAAATAATTATATCGAGAAATATATTTAAAATAATTTGAAGATTTATATAACATCTCAATACTAAAAGGTGCCATTATTTGTGATATTTTAAAAGTATTATTATCAAAACTATCAATTGATTCTAAAATTTTAGGAAATTTTTCTTTAAAGAAAAAACTAAAATTTTCATTTTGCATTAATTTTTCTATTTTAATTGGATTATCCATAAATAAAATTAATATTTGATATTTTATATCATTTAAATGAACTTCATCAATATATAAAGGAAGAGTTTTTCTAATTTCTTCATTAGTTAAATCAATATGTAAATTATTTATTACATATTGTTTTATTTTTATTTCACAAAATAAATTAGCAAAAATCATTTGAAAACATCTATATAAATTCCCCCAAATATAATCACTAATAAAATAAACATTATCTTTATGAATTGGTTTAATTAAATTATTTCTCGTAGAAAAATAAAAAAGAGTTCTTTTAAATTTCTTATAAAATTCTTTATAAAAATGACTATTGATAAAAATTTTTTCAAAAATTTGAATTTCTCCAGGATAATCTTTTTCTTTTTTAAAAGGAATAACATTAATATTTAAACTATTAGATATAGAATTACTAATAACAGAAACTTTTGATTTTAAAGAAGACCAAATTCCTTCAACATATGATTTATTTGAATATTCAGTTTTTTCAATTTTTGATTTTATTAAATTTCCTTTTCCAAAAGTAGTATCTTCTTGAAGAACAAGTGATTCTCTTAATAAATCAAAATTTTGTAAATATTCATCTGATAATTCTTCAGTGCTTTTTTTTTTTATAGAAATTATATCATTTTTTCCTCCTTCCGTATCATAAAAGTATTCTATATTAATATTTTTTTCTATATTTTCTATTTCTTTTTCTTTTGATGTATTTAAATCATTATTTTCTTTTTCTGTTGATATATTTGTATCTATATCTGCATTTTTTAATATTGGAGTCATTGGTGGTGTTGAATAAATTTCTTTATCATCATTGTCTTTCATTTTTTTAATTTGTAAAAATAAAAGAAAAAAAAAATTGTTTATAAAAAAATAATTGTTTATTAAAAAAAAAAAGAGAAAAAAAAGAAAAAAAAATATTTTATAATAAAATATATAAAAAAACTTAATAATCAATATAAAAAAAAATTTACTTATTTTCTTCTCCATCATCACTATTATTCTCCTTAACAGTATTATTCCCAGATTTCATTGCTCTATGCATTTTAACAAAAGACCTCAAAACTCCAACTTTATTATTTTTATTTGAATTAAAATCGAAACCATATTTTCTTCCTAATCTTAATTGTAATAAATAATCATCTAAACTTTTTTTAGAAATATCAATCATTTTAGCAGCTTGATCTAAAGAATATCTTGTATGTTCACCATTTTCATTATAAAAACCATTATATAATCTCCTCCAAGCATTAACTTTTTCAACAATAAAACCAATTCTTCTTTCTTTTGTTCTTTTATCTTTTGTTTTTTTTGAAAAATTATGTTTTCTTTCAAATAATTGTTTTTCTGTTTTTTTTATTAATTTATCTTCAATATAACAAACCATTTTTATTTTAATACAATTTAAATCAATTTCATTTGAACTTAAATAAAAATTTTGATCTAAAGGTTCTGAGCCAATAAAAACATAATCTTCTGCTTGTAATATATAAACACTAAATAAAGAACCAATTGTAGGATAACCTAAAAATTTTAATTGTGTTATTATATCATTAAATAAAATTCTTCCATCTGATAATATTGGAATTGTCATTGATGGTATTATTTCATTTTCTATAAAAATTGATTGAGAATCATTATTTATATTATTTATTTCATTTTCTTTATTTTGATTTTTTAATATTTTTGTATTTTCTATTATTAAATCTTCTGTTATTTGAATTGTGGAGTTTTGCTTTATTTCTTCTTTTATGTTTATTGATGGTGTTATTAAGTTGTTACATATACATTTTGTTTCTCCGTTTTCTTTTTTTGTTAATTCTGTTACTATTGTTAAATGGATAAATAAATCTATTGTTTTTTTTTCTTTTTGATTTATTGTTTTTTCTTCGTTTAGTTCTTGAGATTTTTCATCGTCATCTGACATTATTTTTTTTTTATTTATTTTTATTGGTTTTTTTTTGATTAAGAAAAATAATATTTTTTTTTGTTTTATTTTTTGAGAAACAATTATTTTTTTTTTAATTTTTTTTTATTTTAACATAATTTTCGATTAAATTGAGAAACTTTTAATAATCAAAATCAATATTATTAAAAAATAAATGAAAAAAAATTCATTACATCAAACCCCATGTAAGCAAATAATATATGAAGAAAAATATTCAATTGATCAAATTAGTTTCAATAATTTAATTCCTTTTTCTTCTTTTGAAAGAACTATAATATCAAAAGAAAAGAAAATAAATCAAAAAAAGAAAAATAGATTTTCATCTTTAATTAATAATCATTTATTAATATATGATGTAGAATATAATTGTGGATTAAATAGAATGAGAATAAATAATATTGTAAACAATAAAAAATCTCATATACTTACTTTATATAAGGAAATGTTAATTTCATTAAATAAAAAACAATTAATGAATAGATTTTATAATTTTAGTGAAAGTGAAATTAGAATTGTTAAATTTGAGAATTATTATAAACATTATATAAAATTCTTAGCAAAACCAATTTTAAGAAATATGATTTTTAATTCTTTAATTCATGAAAATGCAAATCAAAAAGCACAAATTTATTTTGATAATGTTTATGGTAAGAAAAAAGAATTGAAAAAAAAAGAAGAAAAAATACCAATACAAGGTGAAATAATATTTAATACAAGTATAAAAGAAAAAATTGAAAATTATTCAACTACAATGACATGTGATTCAAATGAACAATTAATTTATCCAAGTGAAATATATAAAAAATGCCAAGAAGAAGATAAGAAAATTAATAAAAATACTATTATTAATAATAATAATAATAATAATAATAATTTTAATAATAATAAAATAATCCCTTCAAAAAAATCAAGTAAAGATACAAGTATATTAACTGAAAGTGATTATTTAAATTGTAATAAAAGTAATTTATTTATTATGAATGGATATAATGAATTTGAAGATAATGAATCTTTACTTAATATTGTTAAAACATTAAGAAATAATAATAATATCAAAAAAAATGAAAAAAATGAAAAAAGAGCAAAATCAATTAATACAAATAAAATTACTAAAGAAAATATTAATTTAAAAAAAAATAATATTCAAATTGAAAAAACTCAAATAATAAAAGTTAAAGATTTATCAAAAAAAAATACTTTATCACCTACTTTTAAATCTAAAATTATTAATGAAGGAAAATCTACAAGTAATCCTACATCAAAAAAAATTTCTTTTATTAATAATATGAGAAATAGTTTTATTAATTCAGAAAATAAAACTGATATTAAACCAAAAAAAAAGAAAAATGCAACAAAGAGTTTTTCTATAATTCAAAATATTAAAAATTCAAATTATAAAAATGAAAAAAATCTAAAAAGTGAAATATTAAATATTGAATTTAAAATTTTGAATGAAATAACCCCAAAAATTTATATTCATAAAGGAAATACTAATTTTAATAATTATCAAGACTTATTTAAACAAAGAAGATGTTCAATTGAAAAACAAAAATTAACAAAAACAAAAACCAAAATAATTGATAATATTAGTTTAACAAAAAATGATTTATCATTAAATCAAATAACAAATAAAAAAGAAAATAGACATAATTATATTTCAAAATCACCAATTAAAAGAGAAAAAATAATAAATAATATAAATAATGTTAATAATGAAGGGAAAAAATTTATAAGAAACAATAAAAAAAATTCAACTTTAAAAATAACTGGTCATAAAAAATTATTGACTGCTCCTTCTTTAAATATAAATAATAATAATCAAATTTTTTCTCCTAAAATTTTAAATATTTATCATAATGAAAATTCAAATAGAAAAAAAATTGAAAAACAACATTCTCATAATAACAAATAACTAAACGTTAAAAAAGAATTCACTTTTTTTTAAATTATATGTTTTGGGATATTGATAAAAAAATCAAGATAATTAATAATTATATTATATATTTATTATTTTTTACTTTTCATTTATAAATTTTTTTTTAAATTCAAAAAAAATAAAAACTTTTTAAATAAATATAAATAAAAATAAAGAATTAAAAAAAATAACAAAATTCAAAAAAAATATTTGAATAATTAGTATAAATAAAACCAAAAAATGGGAAATTGTGACTTTAACAAAAATCCACAAGAACAAGGAGGAACAATAAATAAAAATAATTTTCTTCAACATTACGTAATAGGAAGAGGTGGTTATGGAAGAGTAAAAATAAAAAAATAAATAAAATAAATAAAATAATAAAATTTAGGTTTGGAAAGTAAAAAATAAAAGAGACAATAAAGATTATGCAATGAAAGAAATGTCAAAGGCAGTAATTTTAGCAAAAAAATCAGTAACTTCAATAAATTTTGAAAGAGAATTATTATGTAGATTAAATCATCCTTTTATTTGTAATATTTGTTATGCTTTTCAAGATAATGAAAATTTATATTTAGTTTTAGAATTATCAAATGGAGGAGATTTACGTTATCATTTATTTAGAAATATGAAATTTAATGAAAAACAAACAAGTAAAAAAAAATTAATATAATATAAAAAAAAAAAATAACATTTTTTTTCAATTTTTCGGAAAAAAAAAAGTTATTTTTTTTTATTATTAATAATTATAGAATTCATATCAGCATGTTTAGTTTTAAGTCTTGAATACTTACATTCACTTGCAATAATTCATAGAGATCTCAAACCAGAAAATATATTATTCAATACAAATGGATATATAAAACTAACTGATTTTGGGATAGCAAGAACATGGTCACCAAATAATTCAAATGATACAAGTGGTACACCAGGATATATGGGTAAGAAAAAATACAAAAATTTAATAAAAAAAAAACTTTTTTTTTTTAAAATTTAAAAAAAAAAGGAAATCATTTTTTTTTAAATTTTAAAAGAAAAAAAAACAAATTTTAACTTTTTTAATAGCACCTGAAGTTGCTAATGCAAAACCACATGGTTTCTCTGCTGATTTCTGGGCTTTAGGAGTTATAATATATGAGTTAATGTTTGGGAAAAGACCTTATCCAGGAATACATAGGAAAGAATATAAAGAACAAATATCATCAACTTTTGTTCAAATTAAAAAAGGAGAACAACCTAAAGATTGGAGTGATGATTGTGTTGATATTACTAATAAATTATTACAAAGAAAAGAAGAACAAAGATTAGGAAATAAAGGAATTGAAGAAATTAAAAATCATATTTGGTTTAAAGATATTAATTGGGATAATTTAAGTGAACAAAAAATTACTCCTTCTTTTATTCCTGTTTGTACTGAAGATTATTTTGATGAAAGTTATCTTCAAAGTTTTGGAATGAGTACAAAATTGAAAGATGAGATTAATTTACAAAGTAAAAATATTAGAAATCCTAATATGCAAAAATTATTTAAAGGATTTTATTATGATAAGGATAAAAGTAAAGTTAAATTTAATGGGAATAATAATAATAATGGTAATAATAATAATAATGGAAGTAATAATAATAAAACTGCACCTACTAGTGCTACTACTAGTTCGAAAAGTTGAAATGTATTTTTATTTTTTTGGGTAAATTTTTTGGAAATTTAAATATTGTTTTTATTTATTTTTTAATTTTTATTATTTTTGGTTTTTTATTTTTTTTTTTGTTATTTTATTCTGATTTTTATGTTTAAAATTATTTTAATATATATTTTTTTATTTTTTTTAGTTTTTTATATTTATCATTATTCATTTTAGGAGGGAAATATTATAAATATTTATTTTTAAATAAATAATTAATAAATGAGTGAAAATAACGAATTTACTATTAATGATATTACATATTTAAATAATGATTTGATGGAAAAATTAAATGAGGATTTAAAAAAATTTTTAAAACTCATTAATTTATCAGAGAAGAATACAAATGAAACAATATCATTGATTAATAATATATTTAATAATATTAAAAATAATTATATAAAATTTATTAACGAACAAAATTTACTTAATCAAAAAATATATGAACCATTAATTCAAAAAACTGAAAATCAATTAAGAAATCATATAAGAAATGAATATATGTTAAATTTTCAAAAAGAAATTTTAGAAAATAAAGTTAAATGTTTACTAATTAAAGAAGAATATTATGAAAAATTAAAACAAATTACAAGTGCACATTTTGAAAATGGACAATTTGTTTTTAATGATAGAAAGGACAGTGAAATATTAATTTTAAAAGCAGAAAATTCCAATTTAAAAAAAGTTGTTCTTAAATATGAAAAAGAAATAGAAATCAGAAAAAAAAAAGAAAAAGAATTAAAAAATGAAATTGAAACAACAAAAAAATTTTATGAACAAAAAATAAGTGAAATAAATAATAAAAATAATAATAATGAAAAATTCAAAATGAATTCTCAAAGTACAAATAATAATACAAACACAAGTATTAACTTTAATTGTAATAATATAAATGAATCAAATCATTCAAGTCTTATTTTTCCTTCATTTTCATTAAATAAAAAACAAATATTAGAACAATCAAATAACACAAATAATACTAATAATAATAGTATTAATAATTTTTCAACTACAAATAATTTTTCATTTATAAAAAAACATATAATTAATAATTTAGGAATTTTTTCTGATTTTAAAACTCCAATTAAAGTCTCAACACCCCCTTATTCAAGTAGAATATATTCTCCTAAAAATTCTTTTCAGAATTCTCATAAAAGATATAAATCTGAAATTTATGTTAAAAAAAATCAACAAAAAGATATAATTGAAAATAATTTAAAAAATTTATTTAGTTCTAATAAAGGAAATAATAAAAATAATAATGATAATCAAAACCATATTAAAAATAATTATACAATTAAAAATTCTTGTTGTATTACTAAAAGAAATGTTAATAAAAAAGTGTTTACTTCTAAATTGACTCAAGATAAAAAAAATTTAAATCTTCATTCTCTTGATACTAGGAGAATGAATAACTTTTTAATTTATAAAAATTCAAAAATAAGTACAAGTAATTTATTAACTTCTAGGAATTTGTATAAATATCCAAATTATTAAATTATAAGATTAAAAATATTTAGCAATTATTTTTGATTATATTCAAAAACATTTTTTAAATTATTGTATATATAAATTATTTATTTTTATTTTAAAATAAGGAATTATTTATAAAATCTTTATTTTTAATTGTTTTAGATAATTTAGATAATTAAATTTAAATACTCAACCTACAAATAAATTTTTTTCTATTTAATAATTGATGATTATTTATAATAAATAAAATAAAAATAATAATATTTCAGTACTCAAAATTTACAAAATAAAATTTTTAATTTGTTCACAAAATTCTAAATACTCCATTTCAAAATTAATATCATAATATTGCATTGTATTTGAAATATTTGTTGCTTCATCAAAAGAACTTTCGCCATATAATAATGAAGAAAATAATTGATCAAGTATATATTTACTATAATATAATTTATTATTCATTAATCCTAAAATATCTTTTTCATTTTCTAAAGTTAAAATATTTAGTCCTGAATCTTCATTAATTAAAATTAAAGGAGATTGTTTTAATATTGATAATGGAATATTTAAAATTATTTTTTGATTTACTTTCCCTATTTTAAATTTATTATTAATATCCCTCAAAGAATTTTTGTTAAAATTTTGTTGATATTTTGTAATATCAAATTGTTCATTTTCTTCTGATTCATTTGGAAAAAATAAAAAATGTTTTTTTTTATTTTCAGTTAGTAAATTATTTTCAATTAATTCATTATTAAAATTATTTAATCTATTTGGTAAAATATTAATATTTTCTTTATTAGAATCATTAAATTCAGATGGAATAATTTTTTTTGAAATTTCTTGTGAAATATCTTTATATTCTAAAACTTTTGATGTATTTAATATTAATCTTATTTTTGAAATATAAGATTTTGGATTTAAATTATCTTTTAATTTCCTTAATATTTTGTTTGATAAAAAGAATAAAAGTCTATTTTCTTGCTGTGAAAATTCAATCATTTTTACTCTTATATCATCTAATATATTTTCATTACAATTTGAAATAATTTCTTTTTTTAATGTTGAAATAAAATGGTAAAATAATATTAAATAATTATGAATTATTCTTTCTTTAAAAAAAAATTCTTTAACAGGAAGAAGAATTGAATCTTTATTTAATAATTGAATAAATATTTTTGTAATATTTGGAATAATAATATTATTTTTTCCAATTAAATTATTTTCATCAAAAGAAAAATTACTAATAATTGCTCCAACAATAAATTTTAAAACATAAACGATACAATAACTATTTATTACTTCACTTAACCATTCATTTTTAATATAACAATCACATAAAGTATCATTATTAAAGCATGCAGTCATATGATAATATATAAAATTCTTAAGTGATTTAAGAAAAGAGTCTAAAATATATAAGTTAATCATATTTTGTTTTAATTCATTTTTACTTACTTTTTCATTATGAAGGATATTAATTAAATTAGTAAACTTAAATATTAATTGACAATTAATATTTTTTATATTATCATGTAAATAATCATATGAACTAATAAATAATGTATGATAATCAAATCCAAAATTTAAATGTAAAAATTCAACATAAATTAAATTATCAATTATATAATTATTATAAATTATATTACTTTCCAAATTCATTTTTGAAATATAAATTAAATCATTGAATAAGATTTCTTTATTTACTTGATAATCATATAAAATATCTAATTCAGTAAGATGATATAATCTTATTGTCATTTGATTTATATTTTCAAGATTAATTATTTCATTAATTATAGGAATTTCATTTTTATTAATAGATAAATATTTTTTAACTACTCCATAAATTCCAATAAAAATATAAAAATTATAAAATTCACATTTATGAATATTAATACTTTTTTGAGCTGAAATAATTGAATAATTCCAATCTCTTTTTCTAATAAGAAAATATAATTTTTCCATATATGAAATTATTAAATCAATCCAAGGAAGAGATTTTTGAATAATATATAAGATATAACAATCTTTTATAAATTGACTTTTTTTTAATGAAGGAGAAAAAGTAATATACTCAAATATTCCCATATTTATTAATTTAAGAGAAAAATATCTTTGAAACATTGTTGTTATTATTTCAAATAACATTTGAATAACTATCATTTCTTCTTTTATTATTTTAATTAAAGAATCATTAGATAATTCTTGTGAAGTAAGTGATAAATTAAAAAGTGAGTAAATTTGTTCTAATTTATTTTTTATTATTTCTAAATCAATTTCATTTTCTTTTAATTCAAAAAAGGAATTATGAATTATATAAAATATTGAAAAAATTTCTTTTCTTAGTGAACTTGAATTAAAATTTTCTGAGTAACTTTCAATTAAAACTCTTTGATTCGAAAGAATATGTAAATTCAAAAGTGTATTTATATATGAATAATAATCATCATCTTCTGGATTTATTTCTTTTATATTTAATCGATTTTGTGATATTTCTTTTATTAGAGGCTCATAGAATATTTCAATATACTTAGAGAACATTTAAATTTAAAATAAATATTTTCAGTTATTTTAATTTATATTTCCAAAATTTTGAAAATATATAAATTAAAAATAAACATTAAATAATAAAAAAATAAAAAAAATAAAAACATTTTTACAAAATATCAAATTTAAAAATAAAAATTTTAATTATCTAAAAACTATAATAAACTTCATAATATTTAACAGTTAAAAATTTCTTTCTCCTTCACAATTCAAATTCTTCAGTAGTATTACAAGAATAAGGAGTTTTAGAATAATAAAAATTATTTTGAGTAGAATTATCTTTAATAACAAAATCATATCCATTTCCAAAAGCAAAACAACCAATATCCTTAAAAGAAGAATATTGAACTTGATTTTCTTTAATAGTATATTTTTTATTTTTATCTAAAGAAAAAATAAAAGTTAAAGGTTCTTCTTTATAATTATTTTGTATATTTCAAGATAAAGGATTATATCCTCAAAAAAGATATTCAGTTTTTATTTTAATTATTATTAAAATTGGTCCTTTATTAACAAATTTTTCATGAAATTTTAATATTGAATCTCCATCTTTTGATACTCTATATAATGATTTAAAAATTTATTTGCTTTTTTTCACTTATCCAGTTTTTTATTTAGATTATTTCTTCTTTTGATTTTAATATTATTGATTCAGATAAATTTTCTTCTTTTTTTTCTATTTTTAAATTTGAAATATTGGTTTTTGGATTATCTATAGTTTGTTCTGATATTTCCATTTATTTATCTTTTTGATTTATATAATTGTTTTAATACTTTATAAGGTTTTTATTTTATTATTTTTTTATTTAAAATGAATTTGTCTTTTGATTATTTTTTTTTAAAATAATTAAAATTCCTTTTTCACTATAATCACCTTTATTTACTGCTATAAATTTTTCTATTTTTTATTTTAATTATTTTGTTGTTAAATAAAGTCCACTGTTTGTTACTACATATTGAATTATTTTTTGTATTAAGTATTTATTAAATATAGGAATTAATTTTTATATTGAAGAATTCATTTTTATTTACAAATTAATAAAATTAAATATAAATAAAAAAAACAAAATTTTATATTTTAAGTTCAATTAAGCTAATAATAAATTATATTAATTAATAAAAATAATAAAAAATAAGAACCTTAACTAATTTAAAACAATAATAACTTTTTCATATAAAATGAAGTAGTTTTTTTTATTCCACCTTTTTTCTCAACAATTGAAATAATCAAAATATAAATTGGAGCTAAAATGAAAAATTCAAATAATAAGCACAATATTCCTCCAACAAACCAATTAAATTGAGTATTTTTATATACAGAACAAAATACTAAACAATAAATAAAGAAGAAACAAGTAATAACTAACATTACAATACAAGAAATTATTCTTCTAATAAGATATCCTTTTAATTCAAATAATTTTCTAAATTCTTTTTCATTAGTAAAATGTTTCTTTTCATTAAATTCTCTTATTTGTCTTACTTTTTTTCTAGAAATAATCATAATTAATCTAATAATAACCATTCCAAATATTGAAGTAAGTAAAGATAAAATCATTTTAACAATTTCATATTTAAATGGATAAGTAAATTTATTTCTATTTTCATCATAAATTCTTTTTTCTATTAAATTCTCAAAATAAAATGCGGCATTAGTTCCAAAAATTAAACTACAATTAAATGCGAATAATGCAACATTTGTTAAAATTGGTTTGAAATAAGTTATTCTACTAAATCTTAATAATGGATGATGATGTAAAAAGTTATTTCCTAATATCTTAATGAAATTTTCTTTATTTTCATCTTTTATTATTCCCATTTCTACAATTTCTTCTTCTTCTTTTGGTCTTTCTTCTTCAAAGAAATCATCAAATGCATGAAGTTTTCTATTACTAGTTGTGGTTTCTTTTTTTTCTTCTTCTTCTTTTTCTTCTTCTTCTCCCTCTTCTTCTTCTTCAATTTTTTTATCTTCTTTATCTTCTTTATCTTTTTCATCTTCTTCATTTTTTTTATCATATATTATTATATTATTTTCTATATCTCCTTTTCTTTTAACTTCTAAATTATCTATATTATCTAAATTATCATTTTTTTCATTAATATTCATACTTAATCCTCTCATTCGACTTTTTTGTAATTCATTATTTGGTTTTTCTAAAACTTCTTTTTCACTTTCATTTGTTTCATTATTTTCTTTTTTTTCCTTTTTCATATACACATGAGTATAATGTAATATATTAAAAATTAAAGAACTTAATATAAGAATCATCAATATTAAATAAATGTAAAATCCAATATTTCTAGTAATATTTCCAATTGAGGAGAAACATTTTAATGGAAGATTTTCAACTTTATCTAAATCTTTAATATTTAAACTTAAATTTGAAACTTTATAATAATAAGTGAAATTTTCAACGTAATTACATTGCATTTTAACTTTTTTCATATCTAAATCAATATTTAAATAAGAACAATCAGGACTAGTAAAAGTCTTATTTTCAAAAATTTGAGTTCTCCTATATTTTTGAGTTAAATCATAATCAAAATCATTTGTAACATAACAAGAATCATAATAAATATTAGCATCATTTTTAAAAATATCAACTCCAATATCTTTATATTTTTTATATTTTTGTAAATCAACATAAGAATTATTAATAGGGAAATAGGCAAAAATAGAATGACAATCACTTAAATCAAAATAATCCATAGAATAAATTCCTTTATCAGATTCATAAACATCAGTAAATGAAGATGAAGAATTAGAATCAGTTATTAATTGATTTAAATTTGAAGGTAATGTTATACTTGTTAAAAAAACAGATGAATCATTTACACATGATGAAAAATCAATAAATGTCATTTCATCATTTCCATTTATTTGATTTTGTAATTTTGTATAACTTTCTTTTGAAGGACTCCATCTTTGATAATATAATTTACGTGATTTACTATAATCTGATGATACTTTATCTAAACCATAACTTCCATTTTCTAATTCATTTACTGTTAAAACTTTATATGTTTCTCTAGCATCTTCTATTAAATTTGATAATGATTCTAAACCATTAAATTCAGGATATTCTGTATCATCATCAAATTGATCTTTATCATCTGGATCTTCTTCTTCATTTTCATCTAATAATCTAAGAAGAGTTAATCTTTTTATTTCTGCTGTTGATGAGCATAAATTCATTCCTAAATCAATTAATTCTAATACTGCTGAACTTGAATCTACAAAACCTTCTTTCATTCTTATTATCATTGTTGATATTACATGGAATAATTTATTTCTTTTTGATGGTACTACTTTATTAAGTAATCTTGGTTCTTTTGCTAATGCTGATATTTCTTTTATTAAAATAATATTTCTTTCATCAGTTAAATCATATATTATATTATTATCTTCATCATAATAATTTCTTCCTCTTTCTTCAATTGGATAAAAATAATAAGATTCACAAGTTAAAAATTCTGAAATAATTGACCTTAATTTTTTATAAGCTTTTTTATATGATAATTCACAGTTAAAACCATATTTATTCTCAGGACATTTACAATAAGCATAATCATTTTTAATATAACATTTACCATTATTCTTACATTTATAATTATTACAACTATTTACAGATACATCAATTTCTTGATAATCATTATCTCCATTTGGATTTGGTATACACATTCCATATTCTTCAATATCACCTTTTAATTGACAATCATAACAAAAATCAGAATTTTTACTATATTTACCATGATTTTTCATACATTCAAATACACAAACACCTGAATCATGAAGTAATCGTCTTCTAGTTTTTGCTTGAGCACAATTTGTATAACATTGGTTGTGAGGTTTATATAAATAACCACCTATTGGACATTTATTAACACATTCATTTTTAATATGGGATTTATATGGTTTATCTGGATAAATTTCAGAACATGCATCGCATGATACGTCAGTATCTTTTATATTATAAAAGTGACCTGGTTTATTACATTCAAATAATTTAAATATAAATGAAATAAAACCTACTTCTAAAGGATGTTTAAATATAACAGAATGTTTTTCATTTTTAGGATTAAGTTGATATAAATAATAAAAATCTGAATCATAAATAAATGATTCAAATGGATGATATGGAAAAACTGTTTTATAAACTCCAATCTTTGATAAATATATTATATCTAAATAATTTTTATAATCTGGTAAAAGAGTAATGTATTCATTATCTGCAAGAGAGGAAGTATGAAGAGTTACAAATTGTCTTCTGTTACGGAATGGAATATTATCTAAAATAAATTTCTTTGGATATACTTTTACATTAACATTTAATCCAAGACTTTTATCATAAATATCAATAAATGTAACTGATATAATTCTAACTGATCTAAAATCTCTTTCATTATATTTATATACTCCTATTCTACAATACTTTATTTCACAATAATGTATTTTAAATTCCATTTCATTTGATTTTACAGTTTTAACAATTTCTCTAAAATAACTCATATCATTAGATCCTTTAATAGTATAATCGAAGAAAATATTATTTCTATTAAGAGTTATACCATTATCAATGTTTTGTGAACCCTTCTCAATAAAAATACAATAAATAAAATAATAATATGTATCAACATCTCCAGATAATTCAATTCTATACTCTCCAAATCCAATTTCTTCATTTTCTATAATTGTAATAAAACCTTTTTTTGTTCCATCTTGAGGTAGTATATAATTAATATCTTTATATCCGTTTGGTGTAAATAATTGAACTTTTTGTACTAAATTTGAATGGAATTCACCTTCAAAATATATTTTTGTGTTTTTTATGTCAAAAGGCTTATTTGTAATTTTTTTTCCATTTATAATTTTGAAACTTTCATCATATACTACTACTTGGGGAATTACAATTTTAGTACCATCTTTATAATAAATTATAATAATATAGTTTCCTGTACTTATGTTATTTATTGTTATTGTTACACTATTTGTATTTATTTTAAATAATAAATTTTCTTTATGAACTCCTTTTGTTGTTTTTAATAATTCTATTTTATCAATAATATTATTAGTAATAGTTTTATCAAATATAATATCTTTATTTTCTATTCTTTTAACATGTTTAATTAAATCAGCTTTTGGTAAAGGATTTGATGAAACTTTTATATTAATTTTTTTATTTGACATGATTTCATTCCCACATTTATCTATATATCCAATATTATATTCTCCAATATTTAATATTTCATTAGTTTTACATATTAAACCTGCATCATTATTAAATAAATGTTCACAATATAAATTAATTGTAACATCATTATTTTTTAATACAACAATATTTACATCATAATTATCTTTAAGAATATTATTAAAATTAACAATCAAATATTGATCATGAGTATATGATAATGAATAAAGATCTCCAAAAGTATCTAATATATCCATATTTTTAATAACTATGAGATTATAATCTTTAAATTGTTGTTTATCAATTATCATATAATATTTTCCGTTTAAATTCCTTAGATCAATATTTAAGACATTATTTTGATTTTGATTATATGTTAATGGTAATTTATTGTTTGAATAATCACTTAATATAAAATTACTTTGAGGTAATTTTAGTGGAAATGTTTCACCATAAATTTTAAGTGAAGTACTTCTAATATTATTATAATCTTTATTAATACATTGTGAGTCAAAAGAAAATTTATAAGTATGTAAAATTACATTATGATAAGGATTAATCATATAATCAACACCATAATCTATTAAAGGATAAGTACAATCTTTTTTAGGTGTACATCCTCCAATAAAATGTTCTTTTTCTTTACTATTTAAATAAACATTATTTAATAATGAATTAACTTTAAATTTAATTTCATCCATATCTTGATAAGAAAAGATAATCTCAGGACTAACACTAGAAACATGTTCAAAAGTAACAACCAAATTATTAATTTCAACATTCATTCCTCATTTTCCTCATTTTCTTCATTTTCTTCATTTTCCTTATTTTCCTCATTTTCTTCATTTTCATTATTTAATTTCAATGGATAAATTAATCCATTAGATAATTTAAATTCACAGAAATAAATAGATTTACTTAATTTATATTCAGGAACTTCTACATAAGCATAAGTATTATTATAATTAATATATTCTTCTCCTAAAATAATATTTTTATCAGATGTCATCATATCACAAATTTTAAAATAATCAATATATTGAGGTCCGAATGAAGGATTAGTTGTTTCTACAGTAAATTTTGCTTTTCCATTTTCATTCATTTCTGCATTGACTTTATAAGTAGTTGCTAATTTTGGTGAAACTTCTGCAATTTCAATATTTCCATATGATAAGTAATATGTTAATTCTACTTTTTTTTCTAATTCAAATTTACATATCATAATATTTGAATCTGTTGTGTCTGGTGGACATCCTTTAAATATTGCATTATTAACAGATAATTTTGAATCATCAATACATAAAGTTTCGAAACGTGCTATAACATGTTCTCCTTGAAATTCAAAACTTTTTAGTTTTAAATCTGTGAAAATAAAAGTTCTATCATTAAATAATATAAAAGGTTCTGTATCAATGTTATCTTTTCTTTTTATCAAAAGTTTATATTTATTTTTTGAATATTTTGAGTCTAATGAATTATCTGGAATTAATTTATCATCTTTTTCTTTAAAATTAAGTTCAATATTTTCATCTGTATCAATAGAGGTTAAAGAATAAATAATTGAAGAATCAATTGGTAATTCTAATTTTTTTTCAAACATCAAATCTCTAAAACAATCTTCAAATTCATCTTTAAAACTACAATAATTAATTTGACATTCATGAACATTTTCCTTAATAAATGATGAAATATCAACAACATGAATAGTTTGATTACTTAAGAAAGTATATGTATCAAGATGATGATTAAATTTATATTTATAACTTCTAACTTCATTTACTTTTTGAATAAAAGTATTATGCCATAATTTTTCTATATTTTCTCTGTCACCACTACCTATTTCATATGTTGCATTATAAATATCATTTCCAGAAATTGTTAAATAAGCATAACCATCTTCAGAAATTTTATATACATTATGACTTACTCTTAAATCTGAATCATCATTTGTTTGATTTTTTAAATATAATTTATAAATTAAAGGATCTTCACTATCTCTTTCATATATTTCAAAAATTAAATCTTTGTTAACTGGTAATGTTTTATTTATTTTTATTATTAAAATATTTTGATATTTTTCATGAATAGTATTTTCTAAATATTTATTTTCATACAATACTTTTTCAATATTATTTAAAATTGGTGTTGTAAATATAACTCCAATTTTATTTATGATAGAAGTAGATTTAGTATCAATAATTTGTTTTTTTTCATATAATGCTAATTTTTGACCTACAAAAAATTCTTTAATACTTACCATTTCATTAATTCCATTTCCAAATACAGTTTTAATTAAGTATTTTCCATTTGGAATTTTTGCTTTAATATCTGAAGAAATACTAAATCTAATTTTATTTAAATGAACATGAAGATTATAAAATATAGAATTTTCAACAGATAAATGATTTGATTTATTAATTAATTGAATATATTTTGGTCTATTAGAAGGATTAAAATCATTAGAATAAGTTAAAAATATATAACTCTCTTCTTTATCATTTTTATTTATATAATTTGGATTTATTTCAATTAATAATTGTTCATCGTCTTTATAAACTCTTACAGTTGTTTTATGTATTTCTTTTTCACATTTATCACCAAAATAATATGTATAAACCCCTTCTCCAATATTTCCAAAATTAGCTAAAATTTGTGAACCTACAATATTTATATTAATTTCAATTTTTTCGCCATTAATATAAATATATGAATTTACTTGAGATAAATTATTTATATTATCATCGTTATTTTCAAATTCAGCTTCTGAAATTATATATTTAGAGGGATTTAAAACAGCATTGAATTGTGGATAATATCCAATTTCTTCTAAATCTATTATTGTATCTCCATAATGTAATTGAATTATATTAGTACCATAATTCAAAATAGATTTATTAAAATAATAATAATTTCCATCTTTTATTAATGAAGATCTAATATTATTATCTTTATTATATAATGTAATATCTAAATTAATAATATCATTAAATTTTATATAAAATTTATCATTATCATTAATTAATTTATCTACTAAACAAGTATCATCTTCATATGAATATATAAAATAATAATATTTTTGAGTAGTAGTTGTAAATTCATTATATGTAATTACAAGTTCTTTATTTTTAATTGGTGATGTAAATTTACATTGTACTATTCCATTAGCTCCATATGTACATTCTTCATCTTTTCCTAATATTTTTAATTCATTATCAATATATATTCTTGAAAATATTTCTTTTAATTTTAGAATTGTTGTATCATTAGGAACATCAAATTGGAATAATAAATTTTCTTCATTTTTTGTAGGAATTTGATAACTTTTCATTAATTTAAAATTATAAATATCTTTTTCTTTAACTAAACAATTAATAGAAACATTTCCTTTTGAAGTATAAATTTTTGTAATT
>JAEEGK010011477.1_pt1 | contig 20243 bp, 12 predicted proteins | sample 8958771 | NCBI WGS metagenome assembly JAEEGK01 (sample SAMN16246547, study PRJNA631951) | gut metagenome | biome: gut microbiome; feature: rumen; material: SC-attached | host: Bos | place: Iran: Karaj | collected 2018-10
TTGATAATAATTAATTAATATATTAATTTTATTTATAAAATATATATAGATTAGAAATAAAAAATTATTTTTTATACTTAAATTAAAGTGGATCTAGAATAAATTTATTAATTATAGAAAAAATTTTAAAAGGTTTAAAATAAGATTTGAACTCATTTCCTAATCCTTTTTTTTCCTTTTTTAATAATTTATTAAATATTAACTATTAATAATATCTATTATGTTATAATGGAAATAAAGAATGTGCAACGTATCCAGTTCAACTTTTTTTGAAAATAATTATTTATTCTCTAAATAATATTTTTCATCTTAATACTAATTTTTTTATCCTTATTTTTTTATAAAAAGATATTTTTTATTTAAATTAATATTAATTCATAATTAATTTTAATTTTATGTGTATTTGATAATTCAATTTATTTATTGATTCTATTGATAATAATCTTTCAAGTAAATGAATATATATGTTTAAATTTATGTTCATTATTAGATGATTTTAAAATTTTTAAATATTTAATTATTATTTTTTCTTTTGTAGTGTATTTATTTAAACTTACTAATTATAATCCTAATTTGAATTCAATATCTTCTGTGAATCTAATCAAATGAAAAATATATTCTTCTTTTGATTTATTATCAACTTGAAAATTCATGATCTTAAAAGTTCTATTGATAAATAATATTTTTAATTTTATTATTGTTTCAAATGCTTATTGTTCTAAAGAATCAATATTTATTTCTTGTTTCATTATTTAATGAACTTTTAATCTTATTTTATGAGAATATATTATTATTGTTTAAATCATTTCTATATTGAACATAAAAAGTAATATCCTATTTTTTTCATTTATTTTTATTTCATTAAATTATTTTTTAGTTATATTTTTGATGAGGATATTAATTAAAAATTTTTATTTATACAATATTTATTATATTTTTAGAAAAAAATATGAAATAATTAATTTTTTAATTTTATATTTTTTTGAAATATTATCAATTCAAACAATATGATTAATATTTTCACTTTATCAAATAAAGGAAAAAAAATAAAAATCAATTTACTTAAAAAAAATAATTCTTCAAATCATATAAATAAGAAAAGAATTGATAGTTTTTTTAAAGAAGGGAAAAATAATCCAGTCAATCTTAAAATGATGAATAAAGTAATAAATTTAAATTTTTTAAAAAATGATATAAGAACAAAAACAAAATTATTTTCTTTTAGAAGTAATTCAAATTCAATAAGTTCTATTCAAAATACACAACAAACAACAATTACATTTCAATCTGAATCAAAAAAACAAAAAAAAAAAAATATAGTTAAAAGAAAAAATACAATAAATTTTGAAAAGATATCTTCTTCATTTGATAAAATCCCAAAAATTATTCAATCAAATAAAAAGTTACTTAATGATGGAATTTATAATGATAATATTGAAATTGAATATTCAAAAAAAAATGAAAATATAGTTAAAGATTATTTTTATAAAAAAAATGAATTAAATGAAAGAAAAAGTATTATATTAAATAAAATATTTGAAAATAGAAAAAGGAATAGTTTATATTACCCCAAAAAAAAAAATTTAATTATTAAAGATAATGAATATTTCAATGATGAATTTAATTTAATTAAAAATAAATTTAAAGAATATGAATATAATAAAATAAGAAAAAAATCTGTGAATTTTGCTAATCAATTTACTGAAATTTTAACTGAAAATTCAAATTATATTAATAATAAAAAATCAAAATCAACAAATTATTCAAACATTCTTTATTTAATAAAAAAGATTCAAGCTAAAAATTTAATAAACTCTAAATTTTTTATTATTGATTCTGATTTAGATGATGTTGGTTTAAAAATAAATAATAATAATGAAACATCTAGAATATATAATGGATTTCCTATAAAATATCCAAAATTTTTAAAAACTAAATTTAAGCGTGATACAATATTAAAATTTGGTTCTTATAAAGGACTTTATTTTGGTTCACCAGTTTAATTTTTTATTAAATATTTATAAATATTTATTGAAAAAAATATTAATATATATTTTAACAAATTAATTTTTAAAAATAAATTTTTTCCTATATTAAAAGATTTTTTTATATTATTATAATTATTTACAAAATAAATCATTTTTATACATTTACTTTAAATAAATAATTAATAAAAGATAATAAAAGAATAAAAATTCTGAATTTAAAAAAATTATATACAGCAATTAAACATATAATTTTATAGAATGAAAGAAATAATCAAATTTTGAGGAAAATATATTACAAAGAAAAAATTAAAAACAATGATTTGAATTAATATTACTTAAATTTAATATGAATATATTATTTTATCATTGAAACTCACATTTCTCATTTTTTTTTCTTTTTTTTTTCCAAAACTCCCGGTTTTTAAAATAGAATTTTTTAAAATTGATTTTAAATTAGATTTATTAGAAATATCACTTTCATAAATTGGAGCTAAATTTTCATTTGAAATATTTGAATTAGAAATTGATAAACTATCACAACTATTTGTTTTTTTTATATTTTTTTTTATTTCAAAAATACTTTCCCAATATTTTTTTTCTTGATATTCAAAAATTTGATTATTATTTCTTTTAAATCTATAAAACATGTTTTTCATGATAATATTATAAAAATTTCCTTTATTATCTGTATCAACTTGATATCTAGAATCTATAATTGTTTCATTATTAACAATAAAATTTACTCTATATTTATTTTTTAAAATTCTTAAATGAATTAAGGGAAGATAATAACAATTTAAAAATCTACAATATATAAAAGAAAATTTTTTGTTTTGAAATGGTCTACTAAATATTTTACATTGAACAATATTTTCTTTATTTAAAATATTTTTATTATTATCTATTGATAATTTGGCAAGTAAATTTGGGCATAATCGATAAAAAAATACATATTCACAATTTAATATTTTTTTTATATTTTTTTTAACAATAAAACTTTTAATATTTTTTTGTAATCTAATTATCAAATTTTTTCTTTTTTCTACAATTTGCTTAATTAATAATTCCTTTCTAAATTTCATTCTATTATATTTTGCTTTCAAAAAATTGGATATTTTAATTGCAGATTGTTTTCTAAATGATAAAATATTATATATTAATTCAACTTTATATTTCATTTTTTCTTCTTCATTTATTTCATTTGAAAATGTATCAAATATATCATTATAATCAAAAGTAAAAAATGTTTCTAAATTAAAATTACTTTTTATTGTTTGTGAACTTGAAGAAATATTTGAATCAATTGTACTACAACTTAATTTTCTTGCTATTGTAGAAGATGATCTAGTTTTAATTATATTTATATTTAAATTTAAGGATAATGGTTCATTTGGATTAATATCTAATTCTGTTCTTTCTTGATTAAAATTTTCAATATCCATATTTATGATTATTTCAATTACTTTTTATTATATATATATTTTTTAAAATTTAATAATATATTATTTGATATTATTTATTAGAATTTACATTATATTCAATTGTTTTCTTTTATATAAAATAATAATTTTTTTTGGTTAAATAAAATAATTTATTTAAAATATTTTTCTTTGATTTAATCAAGTAAATTAAAATATTATTTTTTTTTTAATTTATTACAATAAAATTAAATCTTAAAATTGATAATTATTTATGTAAATTTAATTATAATTATATAAATAATTAATAATAAATTCAAATTTTGCATAATAAATGAATAACTAAAAGTAATTAAATTGTGAACCTTTTATTTATTTTTATTTATTCCTTTTGTATATAAATCAATTAACCAATTTGTACTTAATTTTGGTTTTATTTTTTGATAACAATTTTCATATGAATTTTTTATAATATCTTTTTTAAATTCATCATATAATATATCAAAATTTGTAAATAAATCATCTTCCTTATTTGAACTGTTTTCAATTTTAATTTGATTTTTTTCTTCTGAATTTAAATTTTTATTATTTTTATTTTTTTTATTTTTATTTTTATTTTTATTTTTTTTCTTTTTCTTTTTCTTATGAACAGTATTTTCATCACTATCAATCAATTTAACTAAATCATCAATATCTAATTCATCTAATTTACTTTTTTCATCTTCAATAGTATCTTTACTATTATTAATGACTTGGTTTTTTTGAATATTATTAATGATATTATCAGGTGAATCAATAGAAGAAAATGAAGAAGATAAAATATTTTTTTTTGAACAAATATTATCACTTTCAATACTATTATTATCAATAATACATTCTTTACTATTTTCATTAAATCCTTCATATTTAATTTTTAATTTTTTAGCAAGTAATTTATCAAATCTTGTCATTTCTTCTTTATCATAATTTTTATCATTTTTTAAAGAGTCAATAAATTCAATATTATATTTTGATTTTTTTTGAGATAAATATTTTTTAATTTGAAATAATATAGTAGAAATTAAATCATCTTTAATTAAAATAGAATTAAAAGCTTCTAATTGAATACATTCAATGGAAAAATTTCCTTTTAATAAATTTAAAGGATATTGAAAAATTTGTTTAATTTCATATGAACTATTTTTTAGACTAGTTTTAATATTATTTAATTCTCTTATAATTGCAGTTCCTAAATTTGTATTTTTACTATCTTTTGTTATTTGAAAGAAATTTTTATCTAAATTAAATTGATTTAATTGACTTAAGATAAATGAATCTGATTGCTGAGAAGAAGTTGAAGCAGTTGATGAAAAAACTTTATTTTCTATTAATTGTTTATTTTCAGATTGTGAAAAATATTCTTGAAAAAGTTTATTTGTTGTATTATTTATAATATTCATTTCTTCTTTTTTCTTTTTAAACTCCTCTGAAATTTTTGATAAGTCTTCATTTTCAAATAATTTTTCTTTATATTTTCTTATTAATTCTTTTATTTTCTTTGATAAAATTTGTAAAACAAAAAAATTATATCTTTCAGTTAATTGACCAAAAGTAATTTTTAATTCATTTTTATTAACTTCAATATTATTTTTTTTTTGATATCTATATTTATCTCTTTTAAATCTATAATTTTTAATTTTATTAGAACTTTTATCGTTACAAGGAAAATTTTTATTATACATTTCAATTAAAAAACTTTCAATTTCATTTTCTAAATTAAATTTAAAATGAGGATCCATTTCAATTGATTCTTCTTCACTTGAATTTAAACCAACATCACTTCTTGTTGGATAATTAAAACTTTCTTCTTCAAAAAATATTTTTTTTTTAATTTCATTTGAATCACAAGAATCACTTTCATTACTTAAATTATCACTATTAGAAATTGATATTCTTTCTCTTTTAATATAATTATTTTTAATTTTTATATTATTTTGTGGAGGGAGAATATGTTTTTTTGTTTCACAAGTTGAATTATTTGAATAATTTATATTTGTATTTATAAAAAATGGCTTTCTATTACTTATAAGTTGACGTCCTCTTTGATAATTTGGTGAATTTGATGATATTGTTGATATTGTTTTTTTTGATGATAAATTAAATGATTGATAATTTTCAATTAAACTTCTTTTCTTCATTTTTTTTATTTAATAATTTCTAATTCAATTTGATATATTTATTTTGATATGAAAAAATTTTTTATTTTAGAAAATTTGATTTTACTTTGTTGTTTATTTTTAGATTTTTTTTTTCATTTGAATAAATTTAGATTTTTATTATGTTTTGTAAGTGAAAAATTATCTTAAATTGATTTTATGTTTTTACTATAATATATATGTAAAATAAATAAAGTATTATTTAAAATATAATTTTAAATTTATTATAATCAAAAAATTAGTATAAATTTTATTTTGATGTTAAAAAAATCATTATCAAGGAAAATATCAAGTTCGATAATAGATGAAAAATCAGTAGAATCATTTGATTTATTAATAAAAGCAAAACAAAAAGAAAAAAAATTTTTAAAGAATTTATTTCATCGTCAAGAAACAATGTCAATTATATTATATATTCTTTCAAAAAATATAAGAACCCAAAGAGATATATATATATTAAATTCCTTTTTAAAAACTCAAAAACAATTTATGCAAATTGTTCAAGGAGAAGATGAAAATTTAGACAAAGAAGAAATATTAACAAAAATAAATAATAGTTTAAAATTTATGATAATAGAAGCACAAACTTTCTTATTAAAAGTAGGAAATAAAGGAAATAAATTTTATATAATTTTACATGGTAATGTAAGTGTTTTAGTACCAAAAACAATCAATTTAAAAATGAAATATGAACAATATATTCATTATTTACAATTTTTATATCATAATAATGAAAATTATCTTTTAGAAAAAACAATAAATTATAATAATAATACATTTCAAATAAACAAAGATATTTATACACAACCAATTGAAAATAATTTGATATTTATTAAAAATAATAAATTAAATATAACAATTGAAGAATATATTTCATATATAAATGGAGAAAAAGATATTGATGAAACTAGTAAATATTTTGAAGATGTTCAAATTGAAGGTTATGTTAAAATTGTTGAATTGAAAGAAGGAGAAACTTTTGGAGAAATTGCATTGTTAAATGAAAATTCAAAAAGAACTGCAACAATTTTTGTTAATAAATATTCACTTTTTGGTGTTTTAAAAGGACAAGATTATAAATCTACTATTAAAATATATCAAGAAAGAATTAAAAGAAATAATATTTCTTTTATTCTTAGTTTAAAATTATTTGATGAAATTCCTATTTCTATATTTATAAAAGAATATTGGAATTATTTTACAAAATTAAATTTAAATAAAGGTGAAATTTTATTTCAAGAAAATGATAAAGGTGGCAAAATTTATTTTATATATAAAGGTGAAATTGAGTTGAAAACCAAATTAAATTTTATAAAAATAAATCAATTAATTTCTCATTTTGGAAATTATAAATTAAAAAATAATGATTTAAAAAAAAAAGGAGAAAATGAATTTGTGACTTTATCAATAGCGAAAACAGGAGATTTATTAGGATTAAGTGATAATTTATTGAAAGGAAATTTTTTTTGTTCAGCAATAGTTTTATCTGATAAATCACAAGTTTTTGCTATTGATAAATTATTACTTGATAGTATTTGGAATGAAAATAATATAAACAATGTTAATTATAAAATTTTAGAAGAAAAAAAAGAAAAACTTATGCTCGATAGATTATTAAATATTAAAAAGACTTATTTATCAACAATGATAGGAGAATTTAGAGATAAGAATGAAGGTTTAATTAAATTTGGTGAAAATTATTATAATTTAAAAACTTTATTTAAAGCAAACGAAAAGAAAAATAACAATTCAAATTTTAAATTAAATAAAATATCAATAAATAATGATCTAAAAAATAAAATTTTGAAAACTAAATTAAAAGAAAAAATAAAAATTAAAAAAATTATAAAATTAAACCAATCTGAATTTTTTCAGTCAAAAATTGATTTTTCAAAAACTAGAAGCCATTCAAAAAAATATCTATTAAACTTTAGTCCAAAAATTTCTTCAAATTCACCAAATAATAATAATACATTATCAAATAAAATAATTCCATATAAAATTTTTATGCCAAATTATAATAATTTTTCTATTAGAAATTATAATAATGATTCAAATTTAATTAAAAATAGAATTCATAGTTCATTTCCTAGGAATTTAAAAAAAAGGTTATTTGGGAGTTTATCTAATAAAGATATTGATGACTTTTCATTAACTAAAAATAAAGATTGTATTTATAAAAAGATTTATAGTCATAATTTTCCCAAAAAAAATAAAACTTTTTATAATTATATTGATTTTCTAATAATGGAAAAGTCATTAAATAAAGAAAAGAATACTATTGATTCTTATAAACATAAAAAAAGGAATTTAAAAAAAACTTTTAATACTTTTGTTCCTATTAATTATTTACCTCATGCAAAACCTTTAAAAATATTTATTGATAAAAGTAGTGAAAGAACAATAGAATTAAATTCAAAATAAAATTTATAAAAATAGTGTATTTAAATTATATAATTATACTAATTTTAAATTTAAACTAAAAATAAATTTACAATAAATATTATTAAAAAAAATATATATAAAAACAAATTTATTTCAAAAAAAAAATAAAAAAAACATTTAAAAAAAAATAATAATATTTAAAAATTTATCCCGCCAAAAAGCCTTAAAAAAACAGGAAAAAAAAACTTCATAAAATTTAAAAATTTAAATAAAAAATGGAAATAGAAGATGAAGAAAAAGAAAAAAACTTAATAATAAACGAAGAAGAAGAGCTTCCAAATATAGAAGAAGAAGAAAAAAGTGATGAACAAAACAGTGAGAACGAAAATGAAGATTATGAATTATCGAATGAATTTTTAAATGAGAAAATAGAAAACATAATGAAGAAAATAGAGGAAATAGACATAGAAAAAGAAATAGGAGAAAAAGAAAAAAATTTAGGAACAAGAATAATAATAGAAAAAATAATATTAGAAAATTTTAAATCATACTCAGGAAAAAAAATAATAGGACCATTACATTATAGATTTAATTCTGTAGTTGGACCAAATGGAAGTGGAAAAAGTAATTTAATGGAAAGTTTACTTTTTGTTTTTGGAAAAAGAGCAAAAAGAATGAGATTAAATAAGTTAAATGAATTAATTCATAATTCTTCTTCAAGTAAAGAATGTAAAAATGCTAAAGTTTCTGTTTATTTTAGAGAAATTAAAGAAGATGATGAAAATAATTATCATTTTATTGAAGGCGGTGATTTTGTTATGAGTAGAGAAGTATATAAAAATTCATCAAGTAAATATTTTTTAAATGGGAAAGAATCTTCTTTTGAAGAAATAAATAAAAAATTAAGTAAAAAAGGAATTGATTTAAAACATAATAGATTTCTAATTTTACAAGGTGAAGTAGAACAAATTTCTTTAATGAAACAAAAAGCACAAAATCCTAATGAAACAGGTTTATTAGAATTTTTAGAAGATATTATTGGAACTAAAAGATATATTAATTTAATTGATAAATTAAATAAAGCTATTGATGATTTAAGTGATATTAAAAGCACTAAAAATAATAAAGTTAGAATTACTAAAAATGAATTATTTCAATTAGAAGATGTTAAAAATCAATCTACTGATTATTATAATAAAGAAAAGCAATTATTAATTTTAAAACATCTTGAATTATTAGTTCAACAATATTTAAATGTAAAAGAGTTAACAAAGAAAAAAGATGAAATTGAAAATTTAGAAAAAGAATTTGAAAAAGTTAAAGATGAACAAAAAGAAAAAATGAGATCAATGGCAGATTTTGCAATGAAAGTAAAAGAATTTAGAAAAGAACAAGAAAAAATTAAAAAAGAAAAAATTGACTTTGAAAAAGAAGCTGATAAACTTAATGAAGATGATCAAATTAAAAGAGGAGAAATGGAAAATTATTCTAAACAAATCAAAAAAATTGAAACTCAATTAGAAAAATTAAATAAAAATTATCAAAATCAAAATGAAAATATTTTACAAGCAAAAGAAGAAAATCCTAAAATTGAAAAAGAATGTGATGATATAAAAAAAGAATTTAATGAATTAGATTCAAATTTAACTCAATTAGAAAAAGATATATTTTCAAAAACAGAAAATTTCCAAAAAATAAAAAAAGAAATAGAAAATAAATTACAACCAAGTGAATTGAAAATAAATTCAAATAAATTTACAATAGAACAAAATATTTCAACGATAAATTTATTATCAGAGAAAACTAAAAAAATATTAGAACAAAAGAAAACAATAATAGAAAAATTAGAAGAAAAAGAGAAAGAAAATAAAGAGAAAAAGAATTTAATATCAACATTAAAAGAGAAAATAGAAAAAATAGAAAATTCAAAAAAAACAGAAGAACAATTAAAAATAGAAAAATTAAAAAAAGCAGAAGAAAAAGGAAAAGAAGTTCAAATATTATTATCTCGAATATCAGAAGTGAAAAACAGTAATCAAGAATATAATATAAAAAATAGAATATTACAAAATTTATTAAAAGCACAAGAAGAAGGAAAATTAAAAGGAATATATGGTAGATTAGGTGATTTAGGAACAATAGATAAAATATATGATTGTGCAATAACAACAGCATGTCCTCATTTAGATAGTATTATTGTTGAAGATGTTGACAGTGCTCAAAGAGCTTTAGATTATTTAAAAAAAAATCAAATTGGACAAGCAACATTTATTATATTAGAAAAAATAAATTGGATAAATCAATCAATAAATTTAAATAATAATAATATTCCAAATGGATGTAAAAGATTATTTGATTTAGTAAAATATGATAATATGAAATTAAAAAATGCTTTTTTATTTGCTTTAAGAGATACACTTGTTGCAAATGATATTAAAATTGCAATGAAAGTTGCATATGGTGAAGTAAGAAGAAGAGTTGTTACTTTAAATGGAGAAGTTATTGAAGTTACAGGAACTATGTCAGGAGGAGGAAAACCAAAAAAAGGAGGAATGAGTTCTGAAAAAAAAATAAATGATTTTGATATTAAAGATTTAACTGATAAATATAATATTGCTCTTAATCAATATAATGCATTCAAAAATGAATATAATAATGCTGAAAATGCTTTTAATTTATCTTTAAATCAATTAAATTCTCTTCAACAAGAAATTCAGAAAATACAAAATGAACAAATTCAAATTGAAAAAATTATTAAAGAATGTAATTTTAATTTAAATAATTTAGAACAAGAAGAAAAAAAAGGAGAAACTCAAGTTGTTAAAATTAATGAATTGAAGAAAGAAAATGATTTATTAGAAAAAGAAAGTGAACAATTAAAAAATGAAAGTAAAGATTTAAGGAAAGAATTAGATGAAATTAATTCAAAAATAAATTCTTTAATGGGAGAAGATTATAATAGAAAAAAAGAAAAACATAAACAATTAAAAAAAACAATAGAAGAATTAGAAAAAAAAATAAGTAATAATAATAATATATTAAAAAATGCAAATGAAATTTTAAAAAATATAACAAATGAAATTAAAAAAAAAGAAGAAGCAAAAATAGATTTTGAAAATAAAATAAATGAAGGAGATAAAATTTTAAAAGAATTTGAAGATAAAGCTTTAGGAATTTTAGGAGAAATTGATAAATGTGAAAATAAAATAAATAAACTTGAAGAAGAATTAACTAAAGGAAGTTCTGAAATTGAAAAAATGAGAGATTTAGTTTCTCAATTAAAACAAGCTCAAGAAACTAAAATAAATGCTATTAAAGAAGTCAATGAAGATATTAAAAAAATTAATAAGTATTTAAATCAAAATAATGAAAAAATTAATGTTAATAAAACTAGCTTTACTCAATTAATAAATGATTTTGGATTTATTGAAGATTTTGAACAAGAAATTAATGAAATAAATAAAAAAGATATAAATAATAAAAATAAAGAAAAAGAAGAAAAAGAAAGACAAGAAAATAAAGAAGAAGAAAATAAAGAAGAAGAAAATAAAGAAGAAGAAAAAAAAGAAGAAGAAAAAAAAGAAGAAGAAAATAAAGAAGCAGATATTGAAATGAAATCTGAAAATTCAGAAAACGAGAATAAAAATTTAGAAAAAAATAATCTAGACAATGAATTATCAGAAAAAAAAGAAAAGCAATTAAAAAAGGTAAAACAAGATAATATTGATAAAATATATACAAAATACTACAAAGAGAAAAATCTTCCAGAGAATATATCAAACGAAGAATTAGAAGAATTAAATGAACATGCAAAGGACATAACATATAAATACACAATGTTACAAACAAAATTAAATGACATGAAACCAAACATGCATTCAATAACTCAATATAAAAACACATTATTATTATTAAAAGAAAGAGAAAAAGATTTATATGAGACATCAGAAAAATTAAAGAAAGTAACAGAAATATATTCAAAAGTAAAAATGAGAAGATATAATGAATTTATGGAAGGATTTAATATAATAAGTAAAAAATTACAAGAAATGTATCGTTTATTAACAAATGGAGGTGATGCTGAATTAGAATTAGTTGATACATTAGATCCATTTAATGAAGGAATTTCTTTTAGTGTAAGACCATATAAAAAAAGTTGGAAAGTTATTACTAATTTATCTGGTGGTGAAAAAACTTTAAGTTCATTAAGTTTAATATTTGCTTTACATCATTATAAACCTTCTCCTTTATATTTTATGGATGAAATTGATGCTGCTCTTGATTTTAGAAATGTTTCTATTATTGCTAATTATATTAAAGAACAAACTAAAGATTCACAATTTATTATTATTAGTTTAAGAAATCATATGTTTGAATTAGCTAATAAATTAATAGGAATTTATAAAACTTTTGATATTACTAAATCTGTTATTTTTGATCCTTTCTCTTTTGATGTTAAAGGAAATCAAAATAAAAATAATAAAAAAAAATTATATAGAATTGATGAAGAAAAGGATACTGATGTTATTAGTACAAAGAAAAAAAAAAATAAAAATGAAAATCAAGAAAATGATATGAAAGATTCTGATTAATTTTTATATTTTTTATTTTTTTTATTGTTTCATTTTATTTTTATTTATTAAAATTAATTAAAATATAATTTTTGAAATGAGTTATTTAAATGATCATTGTTATTATAAATGTGATATTTGCTATGAGCAAGAATATTTAATGTGTAAAAAATGTATTTTAGATTTAAAAATAAAAAATACAAAATTTTCAAAAAGTTTAAAAGCTTGTAGAGATTCAATTGAAAATAATATTCAAAAAATATTAGAGATGAATAAAGAAAATGGAGAAAAATTAAATAAAATAATAAAAAGTAAAGATAAAAATAATAAAATAAAAAGTGAAAAGGAAATTCAAAAAAAAAAAATAAATGAATTAGATAATCAGATTTCAAAATTAAAAAAAATAATTGAAGAAAAGCAAAAATATAAAAAATCTCAAAGAAATAGTATAAAACAAATATTGGAAAAAATAATAGAAAAAAATAATAAAAATGAACAAATTTTAATTTCGCCATTAAATATAACAAAAGATCAATTAATAAATTCAATAAATAATGAAAATGAATTTAAAATTTTTGAAGATTTATCAAAAAATATTCATGATGATAAAATAAAATTTTTAAAAGAAATATTTGATTTATTAATAATTAAAACAAAATCATTAATAAAAATAAGTGAATTTTTTCAAAAAGAAGATTTAAAATTAAGTTTAATAAATATAGTAAATATTAATGAAGAAGGTAGTTTTAAAGTAGAACAAGAAACAAATTTAAATGTTCCTTTTATATTAAAGACAAATCTTTTAGAAAATAATAAATTAAATTGTTTTAAATTAAATAGTTTTTTTTCTAATTTCCAAAAATTTATTTTATTAAGTTCAATGAGATTAGGAATTAAATTACCAAATGAAATGAGTGAAAATTTTGTAATTTCAAAAAAAAACAAACAATATTGTTGTATTATTAAACCTCATAAAACTTGGATTTCAAATTATATAAATATTAATAATTATATTTATTCTTTATATTTTTTAAATAAAAATTATGAAGAAATTTTAAAAAACATTTTTGGAAATGATGCTCATTCTGATTGGTTTAATCTTAAATTTTTAATTGATGATGAAAGAATTATAGAAAAATTTTCTATTAAAAATGAAAGAATTTCTATTCCTTGTGAAGAAATTATTGAATTTGAAGGTTATGAAATATTAGATTATGAATAAAATTAAATAGTTTTTTATTAAATTAAATTTTTATATTAATATACTCATCATATTTTTTATTTATTATTATCACATTAATTTTTTTACTTATTGAACTTAGACAAATTTAGAATTGTTTATTTATAAATAAAATTTGGAAAATTGTTTTTTAATCTTTTAAATAATAATAAAATAATTATTTTATGAAAAGGAAAAAATATGAAAATATATTTTTATTTTTAAATTTATATTTTTATTTTTAAATTTTATTTAAATATTTATTTTTTTTAAACAAATTGAATTAATGAAAATTGAATTTAAAATTGAATTTTTTACAAATTCCTTTGATAAATTTGTTTATGTTTACAGACTTGATCAAAAAGGTAAAGATAATATTAAAGAAGATATAAGAGAAAAAGCAAAAGAAATTTCTTTACAATTATTTTCGTATATTCTTCAAAATAAATTAAGTATTTTTTTTTATAAAGAAGAAGTACTTAAAAATCAAAATTTAATAATTTATTTTTATTTATGTTCAAATGAAGAAAATCATAAATTAATAAATGATAATATATTAAAAAAAGATATTATAACTGAAGTATAATTTAAATATAATTTTTTAGATAATTTTTACTCCAAATCATAAATTAACAAGTGTTTTCCTAAAAAATAGATATGTCAAAATAACTAAAACTTATATTGAAAATATATTTTTAAATAGTAAATGTGAAAAAGTTGGTTCTTTTTTTTTATATGATAAATTAGATAGTGTAAAATTTGGTAAAAAAAATTTAGTTGAAAAAAAAAGAAAATTAATAACTAAAAAGAAATCACGAACAAATTTAGAAGAAGAACAAAAAAACTTTACTAACTCATTTTCTTATTTATATTATTTAGGATTTTATTATGAAGATGTATAGATATATATTAATATAAATTTTATAGGAAGATATTTTATTAAATACTTTAAATGTCAGAGAAAATTATTTTTATATGATAATTATTTTAAAATTACAAGCAGGAATCATTTATTTTAAACAAATTGAACCTTCAACAAACAACATTACCCTTTTATTTGATAAAAAAATAGGAAATATATATAATAAAAACTCTTTAAGTAAAATAACAATTTTTGAAAAATTAAAAAAAAAAAAAATATTAGATGTAGAATCAAATTACCTTTCATCAATAACAGCATTTAAATCAAAAATATTATTAACATATCCTTATATATTACATTCAAAAAGTAAATATATAATGCCTTTTATGATAGAAAAATCAATACAAATTTTTTCAAATTATAATGAATTATCATCTTTGTTTATAAATGATGGATTTTATAATTTTGAATTAATTGGTCTTCCTCTTTCAGGACATGATAAAACTATTCTTAAACTTCAATTAAGTACTTTAAAAGAAAATATTATTTTATCTATTGCTAAAAAAATTGATTGTTTAATTGAAATTAATTATGATAAGAATATTCCTTTTGTTTTATTATTTAATAAATGTGTTAGATATAATAAATCTACTTTAACTTTAATAGATAAATTTGAAATCAATTTATATTTTAGGTTAATAAACAGTGAAGATAATATTTTTTTATATTTTGATAATAATCAAATTATTAAAAAAGATAAAACAGATATAGAACAATTTGAAGCTAAATTATGTGAATATTATTCTTTTATAAATGAAATTTATAATTTAAAAGATATTATAGGGGAAATTACTTTTAATTTAAATAATTTATCAATAATCAATTATTCTACTGAAAACTTTGAAAAAGAAAACAATTTTAAGGAAAATAAAATTAAAGAAAAAAATGATAAAAAACTTCAAGATTTAAATTTCTTAAGAGAAAATGAAAAAAAAATAATGAATAATATAAACGACAATAATAATAATATAGATTATTCATATGATTTAACACATTCGAAAAAAAAATCTTCAATTAAACCTTTTGATCCTTCTGAAATATTATTAAGAAATGAATGTAAAGTAGATTGGGGAAATAATTATATTTCTAAAACAGATATTAGAAAAAGAAATCAAAATATTAGAGCTATTATAATTAAAGCAAATAAGGAACTTGATAATCATTATGAACAATCTTTAATTAATAATAGTTTTATTGAAGATAATAGAAAAGTTAATTTTGAAATTCATTATGATAAAGATTTAGTTTTAAGTAGAATAAATCAACAATACTAAAGTTATCCTTTTAATATGATTAATGTTTTATTTTAAAAAATAATTGACAATTAAATATTGGTTTCTTTTTTAATTTTCATTAAATAAAATATGTTTTAAATAAATTATAATAAATTTCTAATTACATTTAAATATATTTTCTCTTTTTTTCTATATAAAAAAAATTAATTTAAAACATAAAAAAAATAAAATAATTAAAAATGAATTTAAAAACAAATTTTCTTTTATCATTAAGAAAAAAAAAAAATATATTTTCTTCATCACAAGAATTAATGCCAAAATCAGAGATAAAAGAAATAAAAACGAATTTTCTAAATATAATAAAACTAAGTAATCCACAAAAATTAACATTTTCAAAAAATAACAGTTTAAAAATAACAAGAAACAAAACTCCAATGAAAAAATCAACAATAGATGTTTATTTATCAAATAATTCAAATACTATAAAAAATACTTCTTTAATGAATGATTCTTCAAAAGATCAAATAAAATGTTTAAATGATAAATATAAAACAATAATTTCATGTAAGAACCATATTTGCAGGAGAAAAAAAATAGGAAAAACACAAAAAAAATTTCTGAGTAAAGGATTTAAATTAGCAAAATCTATTGCCAATAACAATAACATCTTTTCAAAATCTCCTTTATTAATCAATCAAAAACCAATATTAGATTATAATACAAATGTTCAGGAAAAAAACATAAATCAATCAGAAATGAATTCTTATCAAAAAGAAGTAAATCATTTAAACGAAAATAATAATATTCAAAAAGAAGAAATTATAAATCAAAATAAAGAAGATTGTGAAATAAATGAAAAAGAAAATAAAATAAATTTAAATAATGAAGAAACAGAAGATAATAAAGAAATAAAAGTAAATTTAAACAAATCTCATTATCAAAATTTTATTTCTAAAACAAGAAAATCTACTTTTTTAATAAATAATACAAAATTAAGGAAAAAATTAAGTTTTGACTCAATATTATATAAAAAAAAACAAATAATACCAGAAATTGTTCCAAATAAAAATAAACAAATAAAAGAAGAAGAAAAAGACACAAATGAAAAATTAATATTTTTAAATGAAAACCATGAAAATAACTCTTTAATAAATAAATATAATAATTTCGAAAGAAGAAAAAATAAGTCAATGACTTTAATTAAAAATCCAATATATAAATTTCAATCTTTTAAATTGTCAAATTTAAGAATTGTAAGAAGACATAATACTCTAAAAATAGTGAAAAGAAATAATGAAAATAATAAAAATATTAATATTGAAGAAACTTATAATTATTTCAAAAGTGTAAATGAAAATTTAAAAGACTTTGTTGAAACTACAAAAAGTGAAAAATTTCAAGATATTATTAAAAAAGTATTAAAAAGTTATAATAATAAAAAAATTCAAATTGACCAAATAAATATGTATACTGATTTAAAAAATTTAAGATTTAAAATTGAAGCTAATAAAATTAAACCTAAATTAAAGAAATATCCTAATATTCAATTATCATCATATTTTCAGGAAAAATTAAAAGAACAAATTGAATTAGATAATAAAATTCAAAATTTTGAAAAAAAATATTTGGAAATTTTAGCTAAAAATAAATTAAAAAATCATAATTAATTTTTTCCATAATAAATAAAACAATCATCAAATGATTTTTCAACAAATTCATCATTTAAACTTTCTTTTAAAACATATATTATAAATTTTTCTCAAACTCACTCAAATTTAAAGTAGAATAAATATTTTCAATTGAAATAGATTGAATAATAATAATTTAAGACAATATTTATTTAAATAACAAAAATAACAAAAAATAAAAAAATACTTAAATTTATAATAAAAGAAAAATATTATTTCCAAATTTTAATATCATCACCACAAGAAGCAATATCTCCATTTTTAAATTGAACAAAAGAAGAAATTTGATTATTATGAGGGTTTTTCTTAATAGAAATAGATTTAATTTTTCTATTAATTTCATCGATTTCCCATTGTTGAATATCACCATAAGGATGTTGAAAAGGACCATAATATTCACTAGTTAAAAAAGTACCATCTCTTAAAGGGAAAATACAATTAAAAGTATGTAAATTTGGTCTAAATGTTTGAATTAAAGTATAAGTTTGAGTATGAAATAAATAAATTCCTCCCCAACCAACAACACAAAAATATTCATTATCTATTTTACAAATACAATTTGGCTTATCTGCACATTTAATATTATCTATTGTATATGATTTATTAAAAGTATTTATATTCCAAAATTTTATATTTCTATCTGAAAAAGATGATGATATAAATTCTATATTATTTACTTGAAGTAAACATTCAGCTCCGTTAGAATAATTAAAATAATCTATTATTGATCTTATACAATAATATTTTTTATCTTCAGATTTTTTATATATTCTCATTGATTGATCATATGATGTTGATACTAATAAATCATTTTCTAATTCTATAATATTATAAACTGGTTCTGAATGTTCTTTTATTATTTGATCTACTTTATATTTTAAACAATTTTCTTCTAATTTTATTATTTGAAATGTTGTATCTGAAGAACATGATATTAATCTACCATCTTTTATTTGGGTTAAAAAATTAATGAATGAAGTATGTATTTTAATTTTTAATCTTACTTTAAATGATATTATATCATATATATTTATTGTGTAATCAAAAGATGACGACGCTAAAAAACCATTTTTTAATATTAACATATAAGAAATCCAATTTGAATGACCTTTTATTGTTAAAAATTCATTATATTTTTCAAAACTTTTATCATGATATAAATTTCTTTTTGGAACTGGGAGATCTCCATATTCAATTGGAGTATAGCAACTTATTACTCCCATCAAAAAATTTAAATTATTCTTTGTTTTTAATAATTAAATTTAAAGTTTATTTTTTTTACTTCGGAAATAATTTTATTTGATAAAATAATTGTTTTCATTTTTTAATATGAAATATGAAGATGAAGAGAATTTAAATAATCATTTAATAAATCAAAACGAATCTTATAATAAAGATTTTGATTTAAATAAAAACAAAAATGAAGAAAATGAAAAGGATGAAAGTGATGAAAGTGATGATGATAATTTTGAAGAATTAGGAAAAAAAGAAAAAAAGAAAGATAATAATGAAATAAATAAAGAAATGAATGAAGATAAATTATTAGATGATGATGAAGATGTAAATTTAGAAAATTTAAATGCTCAAGAAGATAATAACATTAAATTTGCAACAATTTTAGCTTCATCATTTTGTATCTTTACAATATTATTAACATATTTATTTTCAGATAATGGGAAAAAATTTTTAACATTTAACTCAGAAGAAAAAGAACGTTTATTTATAAATAAATATATAATATATGGATATTTAGTATATTTTATTTCATCAAATGTAATTTTAATACTATTCTTATCATTTGAAAATGAAGATAAAAATTTAAAAAAAATATTATATCAAAATTTAAGATGGTATTTTATAATAACTCAATTTTTTTTTGGATTTTTATTTTTAATTGAAATTTATTGGGGAACAGGTGATTGGACTTTAATATTTAGTGTTAGTGTAAGTATGATAATTACTATTCTTTTAGCTTTTTATTATGAAGAAATTAAAGTTAAAAAAAATATGGCAAATGAAACTATATTTTCTATTTTTATTTATATTAGTTTTATGTTTGCTTTTGTTTCTTTTATTACTATATTTAATTTTAGTTGTATTTTAATTAATTCTTTAGTTAATAATAAATATCAATTTACTAATGAAAATGTTTATATTCCTTATATTAAAATAGGAACTAATTTTTTTCAAACTACTTTAGGAATTGTTTTATTAACTTATTTTAAAGATTTATTTTTTGTTTTGGCTTCTATTTTTATTGAATTTGGTATTCTTATTGAATATCCTTCTGAAAAAAAAACAGAAAAATTATGGCTTATTATTTTTATAATTTTATTAGTATTAAATTCAGCTTTATGTATATTTAGATATGGAAAAAAAACTATTGGAATTGAAAAAACAAAAAATAATTAAAAAATATCTTTTAAAAATTTATATTTGTTTATTATCTATTTTATAAATTATGGAAATAATGATATTAAATAAGTTTAAATTGCCTTATTTAAATTCATAGAAAGAAAGATAAATAAATATTTATAATAAATATTGAATTGAAATATTATTATAAAAAATAAAATTTTAATTTTAAATGATAATTATTTTTTCTATTTATATAAATATTTT